>FWWM01002682.1_pt1 | contig 46981 bp, 35 predicted proteins | sample 2228351 | NCBI WGS metagenome assembly FWWM01 (sample SAMEA103939774, study PRJEB20133) | metagenome | reverse complement strand
AGGTGTCAGTAGTAGAGGGTTCTAAAGTACGAGTGTCGTTGGTTGATGTGAGTGGACGAGAGGTGTTGGTAGGCTATGATGGAGTGAAGGGAGGAGGAGTGGAGACGATGCGATTGGATGTTAGCCAGTTGCCAGCTGGAGCATATACATTGGTAGTGCGGATTGATGGCGAGACATTTGTTCGTACGATAAATATAGTTCGATAGTAGAATTAGGGGATCGAAATACAGGCGGGCTGTCGGAAATCGACAGCCCGCTTTTTGTTTATTAAACGCAAAACAAAACTTATCTTAAATCAATTATTTCGATATCCTTAGAAGGCGTGAATTTAAAGTTTGAATCGGAGATTTTTTTGTTAATTTTAATCGACAAAATTTTAAAAGTTTCTTGGATGTTGTTATCGACAATTCGAAGTGCTTTGATTTGGAATTTATCGGTAAAAAAAATATAAAACATACGGTCAGATTCATTTTTGTGTGTTAATTTTAGAACATTGGAACTGCCAAAAGAAGAGTTGTTTTCGCGATATAAGTCTTTTGGAACAAAGTCTGTTTTGATGTTAAAAAAGATTTTATCGAGAGAATAATTGTCTTGTTCATCGAGATTTTGAATGACGACCTTTGTCTGTTCCACAGAGAAGTTCCAAAGTGTTTTGCCGTCGGAAACAATCAATCTACTGCAAAAGTTTAAGCGATATTTGTTACCATTTTTGGCAAGGAGTGTTCCTTTGCATTTGTGTTCAATTGAGTAGAAGCTGATTTTTAAAGTTTTTAGATTCGAAAATCTTTTTGTTAATGAATCGAAAGCAGATTCTTTCGATTGGAATGAAAAGGCAAACGATGACAATACGAAAAAAAGCAGAAAAGTTCTTAACATTTATAGGTCCCCAGTTTGTGGTCTTAAAATCAAATCTTCGACCATAATTCCCGTTTGAAGCATAAGTTCGATGTTGTCAACAATTGCTTTTGCTACGGAGTGGGGCGACATCATTTTTTCGGAAAATCGCTTCAATACGGATTCGCTCCAAATGTTTGTTGCAGTAGCGCCAGGATAAACATTCATTATCTTTATGTTGTTCGAGCGAAGCTCTTCGCGTAAAGAATTGCTCATTGCAAGAATGGCGGATTTTGTTGCCGAATAGACCGAAGAATTTGGGAAAATTTTGTTAACAACAATGGAGATAATATTTACAATAATGCCAAATTTACTTTCAATCATATATGGAAGCACAGTTTTGGTGCAAAGGAAAACACCTCGGACATTTACTGCAAAAGATTCATCGAATTTTTCGAGTGGGAAGGAAACGAAAGGTCCGTAATGGTAAACGCCCGCATTATTGATTAGCACGTTGACTTTAAGATTTGTGTGAAACATTTTCGAATAAACTTCCTGAACTGATTCTGGATTTGAAACATCGCAAGGCAAAAGGAAAGTTCTATATTGATTACCGATTGTGGCAATAGCGTTGGCAAGTCGTTCCTTCGAACGACTGCTCAAAATTACTGTGGCATTGCGTTTGGCCAATTCTTCGGCGACAGCCAAACCGATTCCACTCGATGCCCCAGTTACCCAAACAACTAAATCGCTAATATTCATAAAAATTACTTTTTGTTAGACAAAATGTTGATAAGTTCTATTGTTTTTCGTATTTGATTTTTGTCGACCATATCGGAATATTCAATATGTGGCGAGGTAAGGATTTCCAAAGCCTCTTGGTAGCGACGTTGCATAAGAAGAGTCGTACCATAGACCATCAATCGAAGTCCTTCACGATGTGGGTCGCTCATTGGATTGTTGATGTATTGATAAACTTTATCGTATTGGTCTCGTTTAAGAGCAATTTGAGCAAGGCGGATTCTTACCATTTCGAGTTGGTCTTCGGAAAGGATAAAGGAGTTTAGCAGTTTTTCGTAAATTGGTTCTGCAGTGTCGATTTTTCCAATCGAAAAGTCGGCTTCGGCAAGGTGGAGAAGAGTAAAGTCGTCGCTTGGATTGTCTTCCAACATTTTCTCCAAAAGTTTGCGGTTTCGGATTACCTTATCGGTATTAATTGTTGAATATCCGTAGTGGTCGATTGTAATTTCGGAGTCGACAATTTCAAATCCACTGTCGAGAATGGATTGGGCAATTTGCTCGTGGATTGGCGAAACGAAGCGGAAGTTCGGATGATTGCGGAAAATGCGAGTGTATGTGTGGTACGTTTTGGTTTGTGTATCGGCACGTTGCAAATGGTTAACAATTTTCACACGAATGCCGCCGGTCCTTGGGTCGTCGAATAGATGCAAGTTCTCGATTAATGTTTGTGTTCGAAGCTCTTCATCGTGGTCGAGAATCAGTATCCAAGGCTCACGGGCAAAGGATATTGCAAAGTTTCTGGCTTGGGCGAAATCGTCGTTCCATTTGAAGAAATAGACTTCTGCACCGAACCGAGTTGCAAGAATTGCTGTATCGTCTTCCGAACCCGTATCGACAACGACAATCTGCTTTGCAACAGATTCGACTGAACGTAAAGCACGAAGGATATCGTTTCCTGCATTTCGGACAATCATTGCGACAGAAATATCGACTTGCATAGGTGAATCTACCTTTAAGTTTTGTTAAGTATAATCGAATTCAAATTACCTAATTTAGAAATATTTTTTCAAATCGAGCAAATTTTTTGTGAAAAAATCGAACTTTTAAGTAAATGGACTTTGAAGCAAATCATTTCGAAATGATTTCTTTGCCGTTCATTGCAGAAAGCACGATTTTTGTTCAAAAACAAATGATTTTAAGTCCATCGAAATTGGCAAAAGAGATTTACGGTGAAGATTGGCAGGAAGCCAAACACATTGAACTTTTGGACAATCTACTCGTAAGGATTTCGAAACGGGAATTCGACCGACTAGTGGTCAATATGCCACCTCGGCATGGTAAGACCGAGTTGGTTTCGAAAATCTTCCCGTTTTGGTATATCGGCAATTTCCCAAAAGAAAAAATTATGCTTGTTACTTACCAAAACCAGTTCAGCCAGCAATATGGCAAAATAGTTCGGGAGTTGATTTCCGAATTTGGAGCGAAATACTTTGGGATTGAATTAAACAAAAGGGATGCCTCGTCGAAAATGTTGAGAATTGGCAAAACAAACGGGACAATATACTTTGTTGGTGCAATGGGTGCGATTACGGGTCGTGGTGCAAATTTGATTATTATCGACGACCCAATCAAGAACGACCGAGAAGCAATGAGTTTGAACCGAAGAGAAAGCCTATGGGATTGGTTCAAAGCAACTGTTTTCACCCGACTTGAACCGAATGGGATTATGGTGATTGTAATGACTAGGTGGCACGAAGACGATTTGGTCGGTAGAATACTAAAGTTTTTCAATACAAAAGAAATAACAAAAGATGGGAATATAAACGAAAAGAACCGAAATGTTTGGTATGTATTGAAATTGCCTGCAATTTCAACGAACGAATCTGATGCGCTGGGTAGAGCAATTGGTGAACCTCTTTGGCAAGAAAGGTTCCCGTTGCAAACTCTTTGGGAAATTAAACAGACTTTGGGGGATTTTTGGTTTTCGGCAATCTATCAGCAAGAGCCAAAATCCACACGAGGAAAGATTTTCGACCGAAGTAAGTTCCAATATTTCGAATATCATGGAAACTATATTCAATACGAAACGAAAGACAAAATAAATTTCAAAAAGGAAATAGTCTTTCTTAATCAGTGCAGGGTATTTGCTACTGTCGATTTGGCTATTCAGTCGAAAGAAACAAATGACTATACGGTTGCAATAGTTTTTGCTGTTTCGAAAGACCGAAGGGTTTTCGTTCTCGAAGTGATACGAGAAAGATTCGATTCGGCTTACCACAAAGAATTGATACAAAGCATTTATTCGAAATGGAAGCCCGTATTGATTGGGATTGAATCTGTTCAATACCAAGCGTCGCTGGTCAAGATACTTCGTTCGGAAGGTTTTCCAATCAAGGAGTTACGCCCCGACAGGGACAAAATTTCTCGGTGTTTGCCAATGGTGGCAATGATGGAAGCCGAAATGGTATTTTTTAACCGATATGCGTTATGGTTGGAAACATTCGAGGACGAATTACTCAATTTTCCGAATGGCAAAAACGACGACCAAGTCGATGCATTTGCCTATATTGCTCAACTTATTGATGCATGTTCGAACAATTTCATTGCGACAAGCAAGATAAAGTTGCAAGAAAGCCAATGGAAGAAGTTTTAAATTTGATTGGCAATTTTTCGATACCATTTAGCAATTAAAATCGTCATAGATTAGTTCGAAGAGCGAAAGATGTTACGAAATTACTACACAATTTATCGGCTTACGCAGGAGTTGAAAATTTTGGAAGGAAGCACCATATTTGAGTGCTTCACGCAGGAAAAGAACGTGTTAATTGCTCAATTTTACACTGGTTCGGCTGAACATACTCTGCAATTTTCGGCTGATACCCGTTTTGGTTCGATTTTTCTTCGAAGAAATTTTGCTCGTGCAAAAGCCAATTCCGTCGATATCTTTCCAAGCGTTATGGGGAAAAAAGTAATCAAAGTTGAACAAGTCGAAAAACAGCGAATAATTAAACTCGTTTTCGATGATGTTGCAGTCCTCTTTACTTTATTCGGTGGTGCATTTAACAATGCATTTTTGGTCGAAGAAAATGGATTGATTTTAGATTCATTTAAAAATCCAAAAGAAAACATAGGGAAGATGTTCGAAATAACGCAAGCAAATTTCGAAAGCGACTTGACAATTGAGGAATATTTAGCGAAAGCAAATTTTTTTGGCAAAGTTTATGCTCGGCAGATTTTAAACGAGTTGAAATTCGATGGCAAGTGGAAACTTTCGCATTTAAGTGTATTGGAAAGTGCAATTTTGGAAGATAAAATCGAGGAATTTAAATCGGCTTTGCTTGAATCGAAAAAGTGCTTTATTTATTTTGCCGATGATGATTATTTGTTTTCTCTTATCGAATTGCCGAATTTTCGAAAAATCAGAGAGTTTAATTCAATTTCCGATGGGTTATTTTTCCGTTATATAAACTCAATTGATTTTCGGAACTTAAAAGATAGGTTGACACGAACAAAGAAGGAAATTGCAAATCTTTTAGCAGGCAAGAGTTCAATTTTGGAGCAAGCGAACCAAGCCGAAAAGTTATTGGAAATTGCTCGTAGTTACAGAAATTTTGGCGATTTACTGCTTTCACAACCAAATACACCTTTGCGTGGGCTGAACAAGTTAGAAACAAATGATTTTGAAGGCAAAAGTGTAGTTATTCCACTGGATGCAAAATTAAATTTAGTAACGAATGCACAAAAGTATTACGAAAAGGCAAGAAAATTGGAAGAGAAGTATAAACATTTGCTTGAACAAAAAGATGCATTGGAACGTGAATGCAAACAATTGAAAGAAACACTTGATGAAATTGAAAAATTGAAGGGTCACACCGAAATGAAAGAATTTTTCGAAAAGCACAAAGAGTTTATGATGGAAGAAGATAGAACGAGCCAGCGGACGGAAGCGAAATTTCGTGTTTTCGATTTAGGTAGCAATTTTGTGCTTTATGTTGGAAAGAATGCAAAGAATAACGAGGAGTTGACCTTCGGTTTTGCAAAGCCAAATGATTGGTGGTTTCACGCACGTGGGTTCAGTGGTAGCCATTGCGTTTTGAAAGCGGACAAGAACAAGATGCCAACAAAAGATATTTTGGAAAAAGCTGCAACGATTGCTGCATATTATTCGAAAGGTAGGAATGCACGGGTTGTGCCTGTTTCTTATACCCAAAGAAAATACTTAAAGAAAGCCAAAGGCGAAGGAGTTGGCACTGTGATTATGATGAGGGAAGAAGTTATTTTCGTTTCACCAAAGTTACCCGCCGATTAGGGCGTTTTATTTCCATTTCTTAATCAGTTCGATATAAACAGTTCGGGAAAGGAATCTTTCCTGTGGTGTTGCAAACGACGAAATTCCAGCAGGGAGAACCGACGAGCCAACACCCTTGACTTCGATAAGTTCAATGTTTGGGTCGATTTGGCGGACAAGAGTTGCAACTTTTTCGGCACGGCGAACGGAAAGCGAAAAGTTAAAATCTCGGTCGCCAAGAATATCGGAATATCCAATGATTCTTGCCTGAGTAAGTTCAGAATTGGTCATCAGAAATTTTGTTATTTCTTGTTTTGTCAGACTTGGGATTTCAGCACTCGAAACTTTAAAGAGAATCAGAGAAAGCCTTTGAATTTCAATTTCGGATGTGTCGTTAATGACTTTGATGATTTTGGTGTTTTTTCCAATATTGCCTTCCGTATCGAAAAGAGTTAATTCGACTTCCAGCGGTTGACTAGTTCGGAGAAGTGGGAAAAGGGATGGAGTGATTTGTTCGGTGATTACAGTTGGGTTGCCAGTGCCATCGAAATGAAATACATTTTGATTGTTGCTTTTGACTACAATTTCCCATCTTTGGATTCCAAATTGAGAAGAACCTGTGGGGTCGAACACAAGCTCCTTGGGTTGAATATCGAGCAGTTCCAAGTATCGTTTCTTGGCAATTGGTTCGAGGATTTCGGGGTTGTTCGAAAGAATTTCGACACGGCGGTTTTCGGCAAATCCGCTATCGTTTTGAGTTATTGTGCGTTCTTTTGGATAGCAATTCGCCGAGCCAGTTGCAATTTCAATCCGATTAGGGTTAATTTTCCAAACAGAAGTGAGATACCTTTTTACTTGTTCAGCGCGCCTACGGGCAAGTCGGCAGTCGCCACCTTCGGTCAATGAATCCGAATATCCGTAGATTGTTATCTTGCCCTTTGGATTGTTTTGCATTCGGTAACCGATGATGTTCAATATGTTTTTGTTCAATTCCAGCGGGTTGGTGGGTAGGTTTTCGAAACGAAACTCGTCGGGCTTTTCGATTTTGACATAAAAATCGGTGATTTGAGTTGAATTTTTATCGAAAAACAAAATGGGCAAAAGCGGAAAGGCTTGGGTCACGAATTGCGTTTCGAGGTGAATTAAATTTGTATTTGTGGCAAGTTGTGCAATAGGTTTTGGTTTTTGGCAAAGAGTATCGGTTCGGCGGGTTATGACGATATGGGTAATTTTCTCTTCGGAAACAACTGTGCTTGTGTCTTTGACTTCGTTACCAATCGAAAAATAGCTTCTTTCGAGTTGTTCTTTTTGGACAACAAGAGTATCGATAATTGTTTTGAATTGAAATTCTTCGGGTATGACTTTAATTTCTTCCTTCTCGGTTTTTACGGGGTGGAAGCGAATTGCCAAACCGAATTGCAAAGCGTTAACTTTCCAGCTGATGCTATCGACTAAGTTGGTAAAGCCAAGTCGAAAAGAAGCAAATGGAGAGGCGATAAGACTATTATTTTTGTTCAAAGGAAAGTCGTAGTGAAATTTGAAAACAACAGCGGAGTTAATTGCTTTAATCTTTGGAATTTTGCCCGAAAATTCGTTTCGGGTGCGGGTTTGAGTATCGACAAAAACGCCACGGTCGACTGGTTCGACAAGTTGTTCCCACTGATGAAAATTGTAAGTAACTGGAAGTCCCAGTTCCAAACCAATTGAAACATTGGCATTATAGAAAGGATTATTTCGGATATGAAAGCCCAAACCGAGAGTTCGATATGTTGTTTTTAAATTATGTTCGAAAACGCCCATTGTTGTGTCGTTTCCCACGCGAATCCAAGTTGTTTCCTTTTCGCGTAACCAACCACTAAGTTCATTTAACGAAAGTCCCAAACCAGCAAAGAGACGATAGGGCAGTGGCATTTCGGTGAAAAGTCCAAAGGTAAAGCCATTGCCCGAACCAGTTCGGAAGCCCTGACAGCAGTTTGGGATGGAAGGCAATTTTTGAAAATTTGGAATGTGGTAATTTAAGCTATACCCGAAGTATGCACCAAAATGATGAACCGAGTCGATAGTTGAATTTTCCTCGCTTGTCGTAATTGTGTTTGTAAAAGTTAAAAAAACAATCGCTAACCAACAAATCTTAATCACTTTTTATCTTTCATTATGGTAACTTTCGAAAAATAGTAATTTTGGAGACAATTTCCAAAAGAAAAATTAAAGAACCTGCAAGAACAAACGGAAAAAATTCATCGGTAAAGGTAGTAAAGACAGTTTGTTCGACTTTTGTTTTTTCCATCTTATCGATTTCTTCGTAGATGCTTTCCAAAGCTCGGTTGTTTGTAGCTCGGTAGTATTTGCCCCCCGTGGTTTTTGAAATTTCCTTAAGCAGAGATTCATCTATTTCTACATCGATGTTCATATATTGTATCCCAAAAGGAGTTTGGAAAGGATAGGGTGCTTTGCCAATAGTTCCAACTCCGATTGTGTAAACTTTTATTTCGAAAGCTTTTGCCAATTCGGCTGCTGTCAACGGAGAAATTATTCCTGTGTTGTTTATTCCATCGGTAATGAGTATTATTACTTTGCTTTTTGCATTGCTTGTTCGGAGTCGGTCGACAGCAGTAGCTAAACCCATTCCGATTGCAGTTCCATCTTCGAGCAGACCCGATTTGATTTGTTTGAGCAGGTTTTTCAAAATGGCGTGGTCAATTGTAATTGGGCATTGGGTAAAGCTTTGAGCACTGAAAATGACAAGTCCAATTCTATCGTTTTTGCGGGTATCGATAAACTTTTGTGTAATTGCTTTTGCAGCTTCCAATCGGTTCGGTTTGAAATCTTCGGCTAACATTGAACCCGAAATATCCAAAGCAATGACGATATCGACTCCTTCAGTTTCGACTTTTCGTTCGGTGCTGGAACTTTGCGGTCTGGCGAGTGCGAAAATTAAAACAGAAATTGCCACCAGACGCAAGACAAAAGGCAAATGTATAAGTTTTGCTTTCCAGCTTTTCGGTTGAGTGCGAATTCCTTCGGTCGACGAAAAGCTAATCGGAGCAAATTGTCTTTTCCAGCGAAATATATACCAAACTACCAGCAATGGGATTACTGCAAATAGGTAGAATGCCCAAGGGTTTGCAAAATGGTAGTTCATTGACTTTGACCTTGGTTTGTTGCCGAAACTTCTTCTATCGGTTTGGTTATTTCGACAAATTTCCAAGCTTGGTCGAAACAGAAGCTATTTTCGTCGGGCAATGGGTTGAATTTTGCAAATTTAACCAAATCCGAAATTTGAAGCGAGCGATTGAATTCCGATAATGCCTGCTCGTCGAAAATTCGTTTATCACGAAGCGCTTGAATGATTTCGCTCGAAACCATTTCCAATGCAGGAATATCGAATCGCAATTCAATGTATTTTCGAATGATTTCTGTCAGGCGGATATGAAATTCTTTGACCTGTCCCTTTTGCCAAAGCTTCATATCATTTAATTTTTTTAGTTCGTCGAAGGCAAAAATATGTGGCGGAACTTTGCGTTCAGGAGGAAGTTGTGCCAATTTCTTTCGCTTTAACAATAAAAATACAATATATGCAATTAAGCCAACACCAACAGCGATTGCAAATACATACCAGTATTCCCAGATACTGCGTTTGATTTCTATAATTGGCTTTATATCCTTTATATCTTGTGTTGTATCGATTTCGAGAGTGTGAACCGAAAGTAACAAAGAATCTGTTTGAATTGCCGAAAGAGTCGAAACACCCCGTTTTTCGTAAAGTATAGCAAAACTTGGAATTACATACAAACCGCTATCGAATGTTGTTAGCAAAAATCTTTGCTTTAAAATGAATGAGGTATCGACAAATTGGGTATCGATCTTTGTTCTTTGTAAAATTTCTAATTTTCCAATTGTGTCGGGGATTTGAGGTAAGTAGATATTTGTTTTTGGCGTTGCTTTAACAGTTAAATTTAGCCAGATTTGGTCACCAATGAGCATTTGGTTAGTGTCCAACCAAACCTTGTGTTCGATAATTTGCGAGTGGGTATGATTTGTAAAAACAATTATGCAAAGGATTAATGTTACAAATCTTTTCAACATATCAATACCGACTAATTCGTTTACGGAAGAATTCAATCAGAGGTGCAATGTATGGTTTACCAGTTTCCAAGCGAATCAAATCGATTTTGTATCGATTGAACGTATCTTGCAATGCAATTTCGTGATTTGCTTTCCATAATCGATAGCGTTTTAGCGAATTAGGGTCGGAGGCATCGAACCAAATGCATTCTCCTGTTTCGGGGTCACGGAAATAGACCAAGTCCATTTTTGGTAAAGATTCTTCCCTTCGGTCGAAAATTTGAATAGCGATGGTATCGTGCTTTTTGGCAACAATTTTCAGTTGGTTTTCGAATCCCTTGTCCAAAAAGTCGGAAATGATAAACACGATTGCTCGCTTTTTGATAGAATTGTAGAGAAATTGTAAAGTCGAAGCTAAATTGGTTTTCTTTGTTTTTGGTTCGAAATACAGCAACTCTCGGATGATGTGGAGCACGTGAGTTCTGCCTTTCTTTGGTGGAATGAATTTTTCGACGCCATCGGCGAACAGAATCGCACCGATTTTATCGTTGTTTTGGAGAGCCGAAAACGAAAGAACAGCGGAAATTTCGGCGACGAGGTCACGTTTGGTTTCTTTGTTTGTTCCGAAATTTTGCGAACCGCTAATATCGATAAGCAAAATCAATGTTAGTTCGCGTTCTTCTTCGAAAACTTTTACGTATGGATGATTGAAACGAGCGGTGACGTTCCAATCAATCAAGCGAATATCGTCGCCGTATTGGTATTCACGGACTTCGCTGAAAGCAATACCTCGGCCTTTAAAAACCGAATGATATTGTCCCGAAAAGATGTTTTTGGAAAGCCCACGTGTGCGAATTTCAATTTTTCTTATCTTTTTCAAAAGTTCAGTTGTGTCCATCTCGATTATGGCACTTCGATTTTATTTAGAATTTCATTGATTATATCTTCTGTTGTGATGTTTTCGGCTTCTGCTTCGTAAGAAAGCCCAATTCGGTGACGGAGAACATCGAGGCACAACGAGCGCACATCTTCGGGGACAACATAACCACGGCGGCGAATGAATGCATACGCTTTTGCTGCCAAAGCGAGGTAAATCGAAGCACGTGGCGATGCAGGATAAGTAATCAGAGACTTGAGTTTTTCTAATTGATACTTTTCGGGGTATCTTGTTGCGAAAACAATATCGAGGATGTATTGTTCGATTTTTTCATCGATATACACATCGCGTACAATTTTGCGTGCACGAAGAATATCTTCGGGTTTTACAACCGGAGAAACCGTAGGAAATTCTTGACTAATATTTTCGCGAATAATTAACAATTCTTCGTCACGGGTAGGATATGTAATAACAACTTTTAACATAAATCGGTCAACTTGTGCTTCGGGCAAAGGATATGTTCCTTCTTGCTCGATTGGGTTCTGGGTCGCAAGGACAAGAAATGGTTCGGGCAGTTGGAAAGTAGTCTCGCCAATTGTAACTTGTCGTTCCTGCATTGCTTCGAGCAAAGCACTTTGAACTTTTGCCGGAGCTCGGTTGATTTCATCGGCGAGAATGAGATTGGCAAAAATTGGACCTTTGCGAACAGTAAATTCTTCGCTTTTTTGGTTATAGACCATAGTTCCAATCAAGTCGGCTGGCAATAGGTCGGGAGTAAATTGAATTCGTTGGAATTTTGCATCGATTGTTTGAGCCAGGGTTTTGATTGCAAGAGTCTTTGCAAGCCCGGGGACTCCTTCTAACAAAATATGACCATTAGCCAGTAGCCCAATCAGAAGACGCTCCACCATTTGCTTTTGTCCAACAATGACTTTGCCAATTTCCATCAGAAGGATATCGACGAAAGCACTTTCCTGTTGGATTCTTTCGTTCAATTGCCGTATGTCGACCATATTTGCTTTGCCTCAAATTGATTTAATTTTCATTAAACGAAAACATTTTCGAAATATTACTATTGTTGTGAAACAAAGGTGTTGAATTGTGCAAGGTAATTAATAAGAAATTTACATTTTCGTCAAATTTTTTTGTGAAAGGAATTCAATTTATTAAGTTAGATATTTTGGATAGCGTTGTGATGTCTAAATAAATTTATTTTTATTAGCTTTTCGATATGTTGGAAGCAAATTCTAAAATATTTGAAATTTTACTTGAAAAATTTAAGAGTGAAAATAAATTAGTTTTGAACTATAAAAAAGCACTCTTATTGAATGGAGATGTTCTTCAAGAGGATTTTTTTGATAATGAATACTTTGATTTAATTGTTACATCGCCACCATACAATGTTGATATAAAATACAATTCACACAAAGATGATTTAACATATAGTGAGTATTTGGAATTCTCCGAGACTTGGATGCGCAATTGTTTTAAGTGGACAAAAAATCAAGGTCGCTTTTGTTTAAATATACCTCTTGATAAAAATAAGGGAGGGCAGAAGAGTGTAGGTGCTGACCTTACAACAATTGCCCAAAAGGTTGGTTGGAAGTATCACTCTACAATAGTTTGGAATGAAGGGAACATTTCTAGAAGAACAGCTTGGGGTTCTTGGTTATCCGCTTCTGCCCCATATATCATTGCCCCTGTTGAATTAATAGTTGTCTTGTATAAGGGTGAATGGAAACGGACAAATGACACTAAGATTTCAGATATTACAAGAAAAGAATTTGTGGAATGGACAAATGGTTTATGGACTTTTAATGGAGAAAGTAAGAAGAGAATTGGTCATCCCGCACCTTTTCCTATTGAATTACCTTATAGATGTATCAAGCTTTTTAGTTTTGTCGATGATTTTGTTTTCGACCCTTTTGTAGGTAGTGGGACTACTTTAATTGCTGCAAACAACACCAATAGATATTCTTTAGGTTTGGAAATCGATTTAAAATATTGTGAATTGGCGAAGAATAGAATTTTAAATGAAACAGGGATGTTGTTTTGAATTTTTTTGGATTTAAAATATATGGAAAAAAAGAGAATTAGTATTTCTGATTTAATTATGGAATTCTTTAAAATGTATCCTAATTTAGATTTGCCGCACGGTCCAGTTGTCGATTGGGTTGAAGAGCAATATAAGAAACTTTACAATAAAAAACCAAGAGATACTTGGCGTGCCATTAGAATGTTACACCAAAGGGGTTTCCTTATTAAAGTTAAAAAAGGAATATATAAATATGACCCGACCTATGTTACTGAGAAAGTAGTTGAAGATTTTTCGCCTGAGTTGAAAGAACAAATTTTGCGAAGAGATGGTTATAGATGTGTAATTTGTGGTAGGAGTGCGAAAGAAGGTTTTGAGTTGCACGTTGACCATATCCTGCCCAAAGACAAGGGTGGTAAAGCGACATTAGAAAATGGGCAGACTCTTTGTTCAATTTGTAATTTTAGAAAGAAAAATTATAGTCAAACAGAAAGTGGTAAACGAATGTTCATTAGGCTCTGGGAAACAGCAAAAAGAATAGGCGATAGTGAAACTCAAAAATTTTGTGAAGAAATTCTTAATATTTATGAAAAGTATAATATCAATGGTCATATTGAATGGAAAAAAGGATAACAGATTATCTTAAAGTTTGTTTCATTAAATAGTTATGTTTTTCGTATGGAAGAAAAATTTGTAATTGAGACTTTTCCCAATCCAAAGCCTGACCGGGAATATGTAATAATTCACCGCAATCCCGAATTTACCTCGGTTTGCCCTAAAACTGGATTACCCGATTTTGGCACAATAACTATTAAGTATATACCCGATAAATTATGCTTGGAGTTGAAATCTTTGAAATACTACTTCTTGCAGTACAGAAATATGGGCATTTTTTACGAAGCAGTTACAAATAAAATTCTTGATGATTTGGTTGCTGCCTGCGACCCGTTGGAAATGGAGATTCAGACCGACTGGTCTGTTCGTGGCGGAATGAATTCCACAATTATTGCAAAATATGTTAAACCAGGTAGGGAAAAATGAGACTTAAAGTTTCGAAAGAATTCCATTGGCAAATGAGCCATCGATTGCCTTTCCATCGAGGCTTGTGTAGCAATATTCACGGACATAACTATAAGTTGCGGGTTACAGTCGAAGGTGAACCCGACAGCAATGGCTTTGTTATAGATTTTTACGACCTTGTTCGTGCCGTTCAACCAATTATCGATAATCTCGAACATTCATTCGTTGTCGATGAAAACGACACCAAAATAATTGACTTTCTGCGAGAAAACAACTTCCGTCATTTCGTTGTTCCAACAACTACAACTTCCGAAAATCTTGCAATTTGGTTTGCACACGAAATTTCGAAGAATTTAAAAAACTACCCAAATATCAGAAAGTTAATAGTTCGATTTTACGAAACTTCGGATTCATTTGCTGAGTTCGAAACAGAAATAAACAATGCTTAAAGACAAAGGTAATTACTTCTTTGCTTTTTTTTCGTTTGTTATCACATTCGTTGTTTATTTTTTCACTGCAAATCGAAGCATTGCATTTACCGACTGCGGCGAACTTGCTTGTGCTTGCTCGACTTTAGGTATTGCACACCCGACTGGCTACCCGCTGTTTGTTATCTTAGCCTACCTTTGGTCAAAGATAAGCCTCGTTGACAACAAAATTTTTTGGCTTAATTTGTTTTCCTCTTTTTTGGTAGCAGTTTCTGTTTTAATCTTCTTTTTTGCAGTATATGAACTTATTAAAATTGTCGAAAGAAAGCAAGGTTCAAAAACACAATCCAAACAGGTAAATGCTTTGTCGGAATTCGGGATTATTTCTACTGCTTTCATTTCTGCAATGACGTATGGTTTTGGTTCGACTATTTGGTTGATGAGTACTTCGTTGGAAGTATATCCTTTGCAACTTGTGTTATTTAATTTGATTTTTTTACTTTTATTTAAAACAATTGCAAATGATTACGATATAAAATTCTTGTTTTTGCTTGCTTTCTTCGTGGGCTTGTCGTTTACAAATCACTTGACGACGCTTTTGATTTTGCCTACAATTCTGCTTTCTTATTTTTGGCGACAAGACCGGAGTTTGTATTTCGACCGAAACTCTTTAAAATTATTCCTGCTTTTGTTGATTCCTTTTCTCATAGGGCTGTCGCTATATTTATATCTTCCCATCCGTAGTAGTGTTTTTCCCGAGTTCAACTGGGGTTGGGTCTCGCGCTCGTTCGAAAAATTTTTTTATCACGTTACCGGCAGGCAATATCGTGTTTGGATGTTTTCCTCATCGGACATAATCGGGGTGAATTTCCAAAAATTTCTCGGTATTCTTCCAATTAACTTTGCTTGGGTTGGATTGGTTTTCGTTCTTTGGGGTGTATTCTATTTGCTAAAAAAGAATAACTATTTTGTCATTCTTTTGTTAACTTCCCTTTTTTCTTGCTTAATTTATTCATTGAATTATAGCATTCACGATATTGAGACATATTTTTCGTTGGCACTTGTGGTTTTGTTTTTCTTTTTTGCAATTGGGGTTTATGCATTTTGGCGAGGATGGAACAAATTTGGTTTGATTCTAATTATTATTCCAATCATTTCTCTTGTTACAAATTACAAACGGAATGATGAATCCAATAATAATCTTGTTGTTACATACACCCGTAACATAATCGAAAATTTAGATTCAAATTCTATTGTGATTTCGGCACAGTGGGACTTTTTTTGTTCTGCTTTTTGGTACTTACAAAGAGTTGAAGGTTACCGAAAAGATGTTGTTCTGATTGAGAAAGAATTGCTTCGGCGTACTTGGTATTTGGAACAATTAAAACGATGGTATCCCGATGTAATCGGAAAGTCTTCGAAAGAAATCGAAGATTTTCTTTCGCAATTGGAATTGTTCGAATCAGGCGAGCCATACGATGCCAATTTAATACAATTTTATTTCGTAAGGTTGCTTCGTAGCTTTGTCGAAAAAAACATAAAAGAAAGAAGTGTTTATCTGACTTTCGATGTTTTGCAAAACCAATATGATGCAGTTGCATTTCAAAACTTCGAGATTATACCCACTGGATTTGCATTGAAGATATTGCCAAATAAGGTTGTCGAAAAAGTACATTTGGATAAAATTCAGATTGACCCATTTGTGAAATTTAAAAATCGACAGGACGACCATTTGGTAAAAGGAATTATCGATGCTACTATTTTAAATCTTACTGCATTGTATCAATATTCGAACGCAGTAGGGGATAGTTCGAGTGCCGAAAAAATCTACAATATGATTGAACGATTACGATGACCCTTCGAGTTGCTCGATAACTTTTAGATTTTCCAGTGCAATTTCGTTTTGCGGATGGTTATTTAGAACATTGGTCAATAGTTCCTTGGCATCAGCGAGCCTTCCTTGCAAAGTCCGAATAACCGCCAAATCAATAAGTGATTCGGGATTCGATTGAGGAGCGAAGAATTCTTGCATATATAGGGCAAGTTCTTCGGCTTGTTGTAAATTACCTTCATCAATTGCATTTTCGATAAATTCCAGAAAAAGGTCTTTGTGTTTCGAAAGAACTTTTCGTATTTGTTCGTAAATCCAAGCTTTGTCTTTGAGGGAAGTTCGTAGCTCGAAAGAGCCAATTTCGCAAGTAATCTTTGGGATTTGGTATATATCTTGGGTTTTAAGTAGTCGTAGCCAAAAGTCCCAATCTTCGAATAGTTCCAAGTTTTCGTCGAAATACCCAATTTGTTCGAGTATTTCCTTGCGGAAGCAAACAGATGAGGCAGGAATGAGGTTTTCGTATAGAAGTTTAGTTCTGTCGAGCTCGCTTTCAGTATCTTCGTTGAATTTCACGGTTGAGGATTGTCCAACGAGTTTGAATTTTGAAAAGACAAATGAATGATTGTTTGTTTCGAGGTATTGGACTAATGTTGACAGGTGTTCAGGGTAGAAAGTATCGCCTTCATCGAGGAATGCAATGAATTTGCCTTTGCAGTGTTTCGAACCAAGATTTCTTTGTTGGGCTCTGTTAATATTTTTATCAGGATTTGCAACTGTAATCATTTTGGCTTTGAGTTCCTGTGGTAAGGATTTGAGCTCCTCGAGATTGTAATCGAGCATAATTATTTCGAAATCTTTCAAATCTTGTTTGTTGAGTGAATTTAAAGAAGGGCTGACTTTCTTGGTTAAATGTTGGCTTGTGAGAATAACTGATAATAAGGGACTTTTTCTCGTAAAAATATTAGATTTATCGATGGGTTGTTGCGTAGTTGTTTGTTCGGTTGAAGCTGAGGTTTGACTTGGATAGCTTAGTTTTTGAAATATTTCTTTGAAATTTATTCCATAGAGTGATGATTTTAAACCTAAAATTATTTCCAGGTTAAAAAAGAAAGGTTGGTCTAAAGGCTCAATATAGTTTGTATTCTTTTGGTTTATTAAAAGCTTATAATTATGTATGGTCACAGGGCAAGGGACAATGGAGTAACCATTTTTTCTAAGCGAGTCTTCAAACAAACTGTCTTCAAGATAATTGTTCATCAAGCCTTTGTCATTCGGGATTAACCTTATGTTCGTGCTTGGACACCAACCAATACCTTTTTCCTCAGCAAATTCACCACTATTTGGTTTCCAGTTGACTTTTTCTGCATTAGAGATTTTTTCTGGGGTGTAGTTTCTAATTTGAAATTTGAAAACACTTCTACCGTTAAGTAGTGACAGATGCTTAATAATAATACTTTCAACTGGGGAAATTACTTCAAAAGGTTCTAAGATAAGTATCCATTTGCCAGTTGACTTACTAATACCGAAGTTCCTTGCACTTTGTAAATCATCATAATCATTAAAATCAAATATTTTAGCCCCAAAAATTTTTCCTATAAGCTTTGTTCTATCGGTAGAGCCGAGGTCAACAATTACAATTTCATCGAGGAAATTCCTTAATGGGTTTAATGATTTAGCTAAAAGGATTTCGTCATTTTTGGTAACCATTATCAATGAAATTTGAGGATTTTCAATTATAGAAGGTTCATTTTTATCAATTTGATTGCGGACTTCAATGGCAAGATTTAGAAAATCTTGATTTGGTATGCCAAATTTTGCTAAAAATGAACATATTAAATCGATAGCTTTTTCAAAATGATTGGATTTAATTAATAAATTAATATAAAGTGATAAGAGTTGCTTATGGTTTGGATAATATTTTAAAGCCTCTTCGAACAATTCTTCTGCTCTTTCGTATAAACCTAAATGAACAATACTTAAATAATACAAAATATATGAATCCAAGGAGGTTGGAGAGAGCTGAAATGCTTTTTCGAAATATTCGAGGGCTTCGTATTTTTGACCTTTAGCCAAAGAAATAATACCCAAGTTAACAAATGGACTGTAAAAGCCAGAGTCGATTTGTTTAGATTTTACGAAATAATTCCGTGCTTCGTCAAAATCTTTCTTCTTCAAGCAAATTATACCTTTTAAATTGAGTGCTTCTGATTGGAGTTTGGTATCATCTTTTTTGATTAATTCATTTGCTATTAATTCTGCTTTATTTATATTTCCGATGAAAAATTCACACTGAGCCATTTTAATAGATAATGAAGAATCGATATTAGAGTTCATATGATTAAGTAGTACATCGATGCAGGTTTCGTATTGTTGCAGCTCAATCAATTTATTAGTATAATTTTCGAGGACCCTTTGAGTATTTGAACCTAACTTTATTGCCATTAAAAGGTCTTGTAATGAATTTTGGAATTTTTCTTCGAAATAAAAGTTTTCGGCTCTTTCAATAAGTTGTAGGCTCAAAAGTGCATTGTAAAATTCCGATTGGGGATTGTTTGCAATCGAACTCCATTTATCGTTAAATTTTTTTGAATTTATTTCAACTAAAGGCTTAGTATCGATTTTGTTCCCAATAAAACTCCTGTTCCCAAAGTGATGGATAAAAACATCCCCGGCAATATAATTTTTAAACCCTGCAAGCTCAGCTCGGAGGCAGAAATCATCATCTTCGTAATGCCCTATACCGAAATTTTCGTCTAAATAACCAATTTTTTCAACCAAAGACTTTTTAAAAAGCATACAAAACCCAACGATTCTTCGCATTGGTATTCTTCTACCGTAAAATTTTCGCCTAAAAGTCGCTGCAAAATCCTCTATTTCTTCTTCATTTTTATAATTTACATCAACCTGTTGTGGTCCATAAATATAATTGGTCATTGGTCCAACTATACCAACATCAGGTGAACTTTTCAAACATTTTAATAGGCCTGTTAACCATTCTTTTGTGACTATGACATCGTTGTTCAGAAGAACAATATAGATGCCCCGTGCTTCTTTAATACCTTGGTTACAACCCTTTGCAAAACCAAAGTTTTCTCTATTTAGAATCAGCCTAACATTATTGTTTTCCTTTGCTTGTTTTTGTAACCATTCGACAGTTCCATCGTTGGATGCATTGTCCACAAAGATTATTTCATACGGTTCGGTGGTATTTCGCTTTATACTTTCAAAGCATTTAATTGTGTATTCTAATTGATTGAAAGTTAGAATTACTATTGATACTAAATTTTGGTCTGCATAAGATGAACTTGAAATTGTCCTATTTTCGGGCAATTTATAAACTTGAATTTTTTCGGAAATAAATTTGACGATACCATTTTCATCTATAACAAAATCGGGTTTGATTTTTCCTAACCATTTAGAGTGCAATCTCGAAATATTCTCGGAGAGTTTTGCGAAACGTTCCTCTCCGCTTTGCGATTCGTAATGAATGACAACACTTTCGGGTTGGTAGACAAGTTTCCACCCTTTTAGTTGAAGTTTAAAACAAAAGTCCAGATCTTCGTAACCGTTCCAATAACCTTCATCGAAACCATTTACATCGAAAAAAACAGATTTCCTAACCAACAAACAGGCAGCAGTCAAAACCTGAAAAATTCTTAGAATATTTGCTTCAGGATAATCGGAGGGATAGTGATAAAATATGTGCCTTCCACAAAGCAAATCGGGTAATTTATGGTCTTCGATAACAACTACACCAGCATGTTGGATTGTTCCATCAGGGAATAACAATTTGCTTCCAACAGCTGCAACAGTTTCGTCGTTAAGTATTACTTTCAAAAGTGATTCTAACCAACCTGGCTTCGGTTCTGTATCATTATTAAGAAAAAGTAAGTAATCGGTGGAGGCAGCTTCTGCTCCGAGATTGCAAGCCCTCGCAAAACCAAGGTTTTTTTCGTTGATGAGAACCTTGACATCTTTAAAATTGGTCCCGAGCCACCCGAGAAATTCTTTTGTACCATCGGTAGAACCATTATCTACTATAATGAGCTCATATAATCCTTCGGGCGTAGTTCTTTGAATTGCTTCAACACACTTCCGAGTTAGCTCAAGTTTATTGAAAACTGGTATGATTATGGAGACCTTCTCTTTATGTAGCGATAGAAAACCATCTTGTTTTTCAATATCTTGATAACTAAGTTTTTTAAGGGCTTGTAACAGCCTCTTTGGTTCTTCAACAAAACCCTTATTAAATAACTCTTGAATTGTATTTAATTGCTTTTCCGAGCTTGGTATAGGTTTTAAAGCTCTACTGTCGCGAATCACAGGGAAGACATAGATTTGTGGTAGTACAGGTTGTACTCCTTTGGAGCGAAAGGTGTTAATCTCGTAATCGACTTCTCTTATAGCTTCGATAAATTTATTTTTCTCTTCTTGTGAAAAATTTGCTCTATCAAGCCACCAAATTAGAAGATTTTTTAGGTTTAAAAGGGCAAAAAAGTAATATCCATTTTCCTTTAAAAACCCAATCTCTCTACTTACTTTGGTCAAGTAAAACCATGATATTACTAAGAAGAATAAAATTCCAATATTTTTTTGCTCCTGTTCTGAATGTTGACGGAAGTAGCTAAGTGGTTTTGTGATGTATATAGCATCCCCCTTCGATAGTAACCATAACCATAGCGCAACATCAAATATGCCTTGTTTTATTGGGCGATACAAGTGTTTCAAAAAAACATCAAATCCATTGAAATCTTCCTTTCGAAACATTACTGTTGTAGGTTCACCAATAAAGTTAATGAGCTTAGTTAGGAGTATATTCCCAAGCTCAATCCCGACGAAGTAAGAATCTCTTTCGCAAATAGATGCAGTAGATGGTTCATCGGGGAGTAAGTTACCATATTCATCAATTCTATTTCTTTTGCTTGTTACAAGGCTAATTTGCTGACCATATGCTTCTAAATAGCAAACCATACTTTTCACACAGGACGAGTCTAATAAGTCGTCATCATTTAGGTATTTAATATATTTGCCCTGAGCTTTCGATATGAGATTGAAGTAATTATCCCTTGAACCTATATTTTTTGGATTTTTGAAGAACCTAATACGAGTGTCGCTAAAAGATTGGGCAATTTTTTCAATTTCGTCAGCTTTCGAATCATCACAAATTACAACTTCAATGTTGAGGTAGGTTTGCGACAGCGCGCTCTGAAGCGTTTGTCTAAAAAATCTAGGGTTATAAGCAGGTATACAAATACTTACAAGAGGTAAAAGATGCGAATGCTGGGGAGTTTCCTTTACGAATTCAACGACTAATGAATCCTCACGATGTTCAAGATTGTTTAATTCTTCGTAATCACTCTTTCCGACGGAACTTTTCTGCCAAATTAAAAAACCTGCAAGGCGCCCGATCATTACCAAGTCTTCAAGGTCATACAAATGTTGATGTTCCCATTCTCTTAAAGATATATTATGTGCAACACAGCGGTTGGGTATCCACTGATAGTGGAAACGGTGTATCCATTCATAATCTCTCCAAGAATTATTAATATATGCTTTTACACTTTCGCTAAGGTCAGGTGTGGCAACTCGGCAGACACCCCCTGGCTTAAGAATTCTATAAACTTCTTTTAAAAACATAATTCCTTCATCGCGTGTAATGTGTTCAATAAAATGTTCGGAAAAGACAAAATCCACGCTCTCGTCTGGAAAAGGAAGACCATCCCGAACATCAAGCTTTAAATCAGGGGTTCCGCCAATGTCTATATTAATGAATCCCTCCAATTTCCTGTCGCCACACCCAATGTGAAGTTTTACCATAATACATTCTCCTTATTTAAAATATTCAATTTTTAGAGAACATCCTTTGTTATATAAGACAAATATAAATTTTTCCCCTTTAAGAAATTCTATGCAAATTTCCCGTGTTCCATCTGTTGAGCCATCTTCGCCAATGATAATTTCGTATGGGAAATTTGTTATTTGATTAACAAATGCTTCCAAGCATTTGGCAATGAAATTCTTTTGGTTATATGTAACAACTGAGACAGAAACCTTAGGTCGGGGGTGAACAGAAAGATTGCTCTTGCTGTATTCCTCTTGTCTTTGGCAAAGCGACAAAAAATATTCTTTGGTTAATTCTTTAAGTTGGTTCATTTACTAATCATTTAGACAAAATACATAACACTTTCATAAATACCTTCGGTATAGTGCCTAAAATAAATTCTGTAATTGGGACTAAGGCTTAAAATGAATTCAGGAATTTCCCAAAAATGTTCCTGTTTGTGGTAAACACAAACAGCAATAATTGGTTTTTTTGTCTTAATTAGGTTTTTGGCTCCTTTTAATGCATTCAATTCTTCTCCTTCTACATCTAATTTTAAATAATCTATATTACAATCAATTAAGCTATCTAATTTTTTGGTCACAACTGGTAATCCATTAGAAGTTGTTAAATGATTTGCATTCATTTTGTCCAAAGTTAAAAATGAAATCGAATTAACTGATGAGAGGGCAAATTCAAAAAAAAATACAATGTTAGAAAAATTTGAAAGATTTTTTTTAGCGACTTTCATACTCGAAGGGCATGGTTCAAAAAAATAAATTTTACGCAAATTAGGAAAGAAATCTATTGCTTTCAAGGAGGTGTCGCCATCGAAACCACCGCCATCGACAAATGTTTCTATTTTTTCAAAATCAATGAAGTTTTCGAAGTATTGCTTTTCGAGGGAAAATATAAAATCTTTGTCCAAATAGTTAAAATTAAGTCTGAAATCAATTACTTGGGAAAATAATTTCTTCGACAAGTTATCACCTAATAGATTATAAACTTTAATTAATTTGTCCTTGTTGCTCAAAATTTTTTTCTTATTTTGTTCGTTGAAAGGTATAGGGAATTGAGACGATGATAAAAAATTAAAGTCGAAATAATCCAAAACGTAGTTTTTTTCTTTTTTAATTAAGAAATTGTATACTGTTTTAGGTCGGCCTTCAATAACTGAGCTAATTACAATTGCATCTGTGGGAATATCGGAGCTTTTAATGATTGGTAGACCAAAAAAGTTGTCGGATTTGGTGTAATCATCAATTACACCTTCAATTATGACATTACATTCACCAAGTCGTTCAATTAGAATTTTAGCATATTTAGTGGAACCAAAAATAAAAACCTTGCATTTGTTCTGAAATAACTTTTCAAGGATAGGTTTTTTAAATTTGAAAGATTTCGCTCTTATGTAATTTAAGTCAAGCATTACTCTCTCCAATCCAAAAGCGAGACAACAGAATCTGTGTCGAAAACAGGGATATTGAGCTTTTCTCTTACGTGCTTCCTTTCGAAGAATGAATTGTCAATAAAAATTGGTTTTTTGTGCTCTATAAAATCAACTTTAGATAAATCTTTATCTAATACAATGATTTTTTCGAACAAATTTTCCGAGAGACAATGTTTTCTTAAAGTTTGGTTAATGTTGGATTGATGTTTTGTTAAAAGGATTACAGGAATGTTTTTTTCTTTGGCTTGATACAATAGAATTAGGCAGTAATAGTTAATTTTGTTCTCAAAAACTAATGTATCGTCAAAGTCAATATATATTGAATCGAAACTAACATCGGTTTTATACTTGGGTGTTAAGCTTCTGTCTAATTCTACAAAAAAACCATTATCTAAAATTTCGTAATCATACTCCATAAAATCATAGATAGAAAGTAGCATAAAATTTATTCCTCTTTGTCTATAAAGAGCCATTGTACCAGCGGGACGAGTTGAAACCTCCATTAATTTTAAATTACCTTCAAAATCTTCTTTGACTTGGAAGAACCAATAACCACGAAGTCTTAGATTTTGATTAATCGTTTCGGCAATTTGGTTAAACTGGAGACTTTCGACAGTAAAAGAATTGGCGCTAACGCCTCCAAAAATTCTTTCACGTTTTCTCGGTCCGACAAACAAAAGCTCTCCATTTTTATTAGTAAAGCAATCAACTGTAAATTCATCCCCCGGAAGGTATTCGGTAATTATCATTTTTTTATCTCTTAATTTACTTAAGTAATAATTCAATTCAATCTTGTCGTTGGCCACGAAGCAAAGTTTACCACCTTCACCCTCATCGGGTTTTAAAAAGCAAGGAAATCTATTAACTTTGTTTGGGTCTAAAAAATATTTGAGACCAAAATCGTATTGGGAAAACTGTTTGTAAAGCATAATTTTGTGCCTGCAAATTTTATTTGTTTCAAAATCACTTGAAATCAAAATTGCATTTAATTGGTCCCGCTGTTCGGAAAGCTTTAAAGCAACAGTATCGTGTGTTGGTATTATCAAATCTATTTTATGTTCTACTAAAAGTTTATTGAACCTAACCAAAAAATCGTTTTCGTTTACATTTGGAGCAAAAAAGAAGTTTTTGTAAACGAATAAAGAGTGGTCTTTTTTTGAGGATGCGCCAAAAACGGTAATATTTACCTTTTTGCTGAGTGCTTCCTTTACTTCTAATGCATTTTCTCCACCCGAAGGATAAATCAACACGTTAATTTTTTTATCCATTCAAATACCTGCTAATGTTTTGGGCGATGTATTTCATTTCTGCATTCGAATATCTTTGGTCAATTGGAATTGGTAAGAGATTCAAAGTCAAAAAATGTTCATAACTTACTTTATCGACATATTTCAATACATTCTGCCAAAAAGTTGGAATAAAAATTTTCTTTCCATTTAATTTATCTTTAAGTCTTTTTCCACTTTCAATCAATAAGGGATATGCAAATGGAACATCCTCTTTGTTTAATTGAATTTTCAGTAAATTATATTTGCCTAAAAGTTCGTGTAAAAAGTTAAAATTAGAGTATCTCCGACGAGCCACTGCTTTGTAATTTATCGATGATAGAATTTTCTGCGAAAGTTTTGACATTTTCATTATTGGTTGCTCATTCAATATTTTCTCATTACTAAGAAATTCGGTGTAAAGTTTTTCTGCACCCAAGTCAATACGTCCAAGAAGATGACCGCACCTATGGTATGAGATGCAAACGTTGAAATCTTCATTCAAAAACTCGTTAATGTAAAGATAAGCACCATCGGGGACACCAAAAAACTTTCTTGCGGAATAAAAAGTTGGAATATTTGGAATTGGCTTGCAAAAAAAAGCTTGAACGTTGTCGACAATTAGGTTTTTACAAAATAAAGATAATTTTCTAACCTCTAAATTTTTTAACCCAAAATAATTAATAAATAAGAATGCTGACCTCTTGTTTAAATCCGAAAAATTGAATTTCGGATTAAGATTTGCATCGAGAAAGTAAAATTCGAAATTAACATTTAACTTTAACAGGGGGTCGAGTAGAGTATCGCAAACGAAATAAGGTAGATATATTTTCTCAAATTTTTTTACTCTAATTATGTATTCAAATGCCCTTCGTGCAATATTTAACCTAATTGCGTTGGTATGATATTCCTTGCCTTTTGATAACTCAAGCTCAAAAAAACCACCAATTTCTTTCATAGCAATTCAAAACAATTTAAAAGTTCTTTAATCTCATTTTTTGAATTAAACATCATAACATCTATTATCGAAAGATTAGGCTCGAAAATATCATTGAAACGCTTATAATAGATATTAGATGTTTTTAAAAAATTTAATTTAATTCCATTTTTCCGAAACTCCTCTTTATCGTATAGATTGATACCACCAATTGGATTGATGTAATTGTCACAGTTGAAATATTTGCAAAATTCAAAAATCTTGTATTTGTTTTTGTACATATGGTCGATTGGAATTTTAGATGATATAATTATTTCAGTTTGAATCTCGAGATATTCTGTTACTTTTATTATCGAATTGAAAATATATCTAAAAAGATTTCTTTCTTTAAAATGAAATACTTCTTCCAACAATGGAAAAACAAAATCGAAAAAAGGTGCTTTGTGGTAGTAATGCTTTATTTTCCTTAATATTTTTGGCATATCTTTTGAAAAGAAAACATCCGATATTTCTCTTTCTGAAACTGTCAAAAAGTCACTGTCTTTTTTAAGACTTATGGAAAAATACTCAACTTTATCACCGAAAATCAATCTGTTTCTGTTAAACCAACCTTTTTTTGTATACTTAACATTGTCGTAGATGATAAATTTATCTACCACATTTATTAGTTGGTAGTATCCGATGTAAGGGAAGAAATATGGTTGCATTATTCCCAATTTCATTGTCTTCTTAGTTCGTTGTTATTAAATTTTGTAAATATCATAGCCTTCCTTTGTTTCATCTCCTATAATTCCTTATTACTTCTGCTATCTTGTGAACCGCTTCGATTGGTAAATCGCCATAAATTGGTAAACATAATATTTGCTCGGAAACTCGGTTTGCTACCGGCAGCAAAGACCTCCCCGCCGACGGTAATCCCCGATACGTTGCCAAATTGCTAATCAATGGATAGAAATATCGTCGGGCATAAATGTCGTGTTTTTTCAGCTCTTCGTACAATTCATCGCGACTGCGACCGTAGTCCTTTTCATCGACAAGAATTGGAAAATACGCAAAATTATATTCGAAACCATCGAAATTATTTCGAATTTGAATCCCTTCGATACCTTCGAGTAGAGAAAAGTATTCGTAAGCGATTCTTTTGCGGTTTTGGATTTCTTGTTGGACAACTTCGAGGCTAAGCAAACCAATTAAGCTTTGGAATTCATTCATTTTTGCATTTATTCCAGGAGCAATTACAGTAACTTCGTCGGCAAAGCCAAAATTTTTAAGGTAATCGATTCGATTTTTTAATTTTCCGTCTTTACAGAATATTGCCCCACCTTCGAAAGTTGTGAATAACTTTGTTCCGTGAAAACTTGCAATCGAAACATCACCAAATTCAAAAATTGATTTGCCATCGACACGAACGCCGAATGCGTGGGCTGCATCGTAAATTAGTTTCAATCCATAAGTATCGGCAATTTCTTGTAACCTTTTTAAATTGCAAGGGCGACCATAGACGTGAACTGCAAGAATAGCCGATGTCTTTGGTGTAATTAAAGATTCAATCTTATTAGGGTCTATGTTAAACGATTCTTCTTCGATGTCGCAAAATACGGGTGTTATTCCGTTCCACCAAAGACTATGGACTGTTGCAACAAAAGTATATGGGGTTGTAATTACTTCGCCACCAACTTTCAACGATTGGAGTGCAATCAAAAGGGCAAGTGTGCCATTTGCGAACAAACTTACATTTTCGACGCCTAAAAATTCGGCTAATTTTTGCTCGAAAAGTCTATGGTAAGGACCGTTGTTCGTTACGAATCGGTTTTCCCAAATAACCTTCAAATGCTCGCAAACCAAGTCTAAACTTGGTAAATTGGGTCTTGTTACGTAAATCTTATCCATATTGCCTTCGGAAAATTGAGTTTAAAACTTTCAAAATCTATGCCAAGAAAAATTTTCATAAAAACTTGTTTCAATTTATATTTCGGAATATTTTGCAGATTCTTTAAGTTTCTTTGGCTAAAAGTAACCAAATAAGTCAAAAAATATGAATAATTTTGTTTTGTTTAATAATTTTCTTAACTTTGAAAAGAAAATATATGTATTTTCGTTTATCTTCTTTTTACGAGGTGAAATATGTCATTGAAATTAGCAATTAACGGATTTGGAAGAATTGGAAGGCTTTTCCTTCGTCACTTTCTTTCAAAAAACAGCGATATTCAACTTGTAGGAATTAACGACATTACCGACGCACAAACATTAGCTCATTTGTTCAAATACGACTCGGTTCACGGAAAGTTCGATGGCGAAGTATTTGTCGAAGGTAATTATTTGATTGTCAATGGGATGAAGGTTCCAGTTTCTGCCGAAAAGCAATTAGAAAACCTTCCCTGGAAAGGCAACGTCGATATTGTTTTTGAATCTACTGGTGTTTTCCGACGTCGCGAGCAATTGGAAAAACATCTTGAAAATGGTGCAAAGGTAACTGTTCTTTCTGCACCAGCCAAAGATACTGTCGATGCTACAATCGTTTTGGGTGTAAACGATAACATTCTCACGGGTGCCGAAAGAATAATTTCGAATGCATCGTGCACGACGAATTGCTTGGCTCCGATGGTAAAGGTTTTGCACGATAACTTTGGTGTCGAAAAAGGTTTTATGGTAACAGTTCACGCATACACGAATGACCAAAGAATTTTGGATTTGCCACATTCCGATTTGAGGCGGGCTCGTGCCGCAGCCATTAATATGATACCAACTACCACAGGAGCAGCCAAGGCAGTTGGCTTGGTCATTCCCGAACTTAAAGGCAAGTTAAATGGTTATGCCGTACGCGTTCCTGTTTCCGATGGTTCACTAACTGACCTGACTGTGGTTGTTTCACGAGAAGTAACTAAGGAAGAAGTTAACTCGGCAATTAAAAATGCAGCAGAAACATATTTGAAAGGAATTTTGCAATACACCGATGAGCCCTTGGTCTCCTCCGATATTGTTGGAAATCCACATTCTTGCATTTTCGATTCTCTGTTGACCGATGTTTCGGGAAATTTGGTTAAAGTTGTCGGCTGGTACGATAACGAATATGGCTATGCTGCTCGGTGCGTGGACTTGATTATGAAAATCAAATCTCTTTTGTAATTTATCCACAATAATCTTATAAATTATTATGATTAAGTCGATTTATGATTTTGATTTTGGAGGTTTTACTGCTCTCGTAAGAGTCGATTTCAATGTGCCTCTTACAGAAACTGGGGAGGTTTCCGACGATACGAGAATAATCGAAACCCTACCCACAATCGACAAAATCATCGACGACGGCGGAATTCCTGTCTTAATCTCGCATCTTGGACGTCCGAAAGGGACACCAAATCCAAAATTCTCCCTTCTACCTGTTGCTAAATATATGAACCAATATCTTGGTTACAATGTAAAGTTTGCCCCCGATTGCATTGCTCCCGAGACCATAGATTTGGTAAAGCGTGCTGTTCCGGGCGAGGTAATACTTTGCGAAAATTTACGATTTTACAAGGGGGAAGAAGAAAATTCCGAAGACTTTGCGAGGAAGCTCCGGCAATTAGGCGATGTTTACGTTAATGATGCATTTGCAACTTGCCACCGCGCCCATGCGAGCGTTGACCGTGCTGCCCGTTTATTCGAAAATCGTTTTGCAGGGAAGCTCCTGTTAAACGAACTTTTCTATCTTGGAAAAGCAATTGAAAACCCTGCCCGTCCCTTTACTTCAATCATTGGGGGGGCAAAGATTACAGGAAAAATCGATGTAATCAGGAACCTGTTCGAAAAGTGCGATAACATTCTTATCGGTGGGGGACTTTCTTACACATTCTTGCGAGCAAAGGGGTTTTCGGTTGGCTCTTCGCTTGTCGAAGAAGAAAAAATTGACTTAGCCCGAGAGCTTATCGAAGAAGCAGAAAAAAGAAACATCAATCTTGTTTTACCCGTGGATGTAGTTGTTGCCCGAGCGATGGATAATAATTCGGATTTTCAGGTTGTTAAATCGGACCAAATGCCCGAAGGTTGGATGGGGTTCGATATTGGTCCTGAAACACGGGGGCATTTCGAACAGATTATTTTAAATTCCAAGACAATTGTTTGGAATGGACCTGTAGGTGTGTTCGAAATAGAGAGGTTTTCCGAAGGTACTCGGTTAGTTGCAAACGCTATGGCAAAGGCAAACTCCGATTTTGGTGCAATTACAGTTGTTGGTGGTGGCGATACTGCCTCGGCTGTTGCAAAATTGAATTTGAAAGACAAATTCTCGCATGTTTCCACCGGCGGTGGTGCATCCTTAGATTTCCTTGCAGGAAAAGAACTACCCGGGGTTAAGGCTCTCGAAACAGATGGATAATTCCGCAGAGATAACTGCTAATTGCCCCTTGGTTATTTAAGCATTGCCTACGAATCAAAAAACAATAATATCGCTTTCAACCAATGGATAGATTCCGTCGAGTTGGTTTTGCAATTCGATTGTTTTGGCTATCGCAGTAGCCATCCTACAATAATGTCGTGGGTCTTCCAATGTTTTGCCTTTTCGGTCTTTAAGATACTTTTGCAAAACTTGGTAGCCACCGATGTAGTAATTCCAAAGCTCGGGAGTTATGCCTTCGAAATACTTGTCATTGTTAATAAAGACTTTCCCTTCTTTGGGTTTGAAATCTATTTTTTCGATTTTATCGTTGCTCGAAACTCCTTGGTATTTAACGATGGGATAATCGAGCAACTTACTTATCAATAGGTGTAATTCCACAAGTTGTTTGCCTAAATTCGAAATGCTATTGAATAAATCATAATTGCTTGTAAATGGGATTTTTGGGAAATCAATTTTTAAAAATTCAGCAAATTTTTGGCGATAAATATTGCTGTAAAGAATTCCATAGATGTAATACAAAATTTCCTCGGGCGAGAGCCTTCTTTTGTAGGTAGAGTTTAACTTTTCGAAGATTCTTTCGTCGATGTTTGGTTTTCGGGGCTTGGTTTCTGTATCATCAGCTTCGGAATTGAATGATGTTTGGTTCGAGTTATCCGTAGGTTTGTAATTGTTATTGTTGTTATTATAAAGATAAAGTGGGTATAAGTAATTTATGTCAAGTGAACTAATTGCTGTTGCACCAGAAATAATTTTATCGGTAACGAATGCAAAACGCCATTCATTCATAAGTCTCGAACGCCGAATAGTTATCAAGCCAATATTTTTTTCAAACATATGCTTCATTACCTCGGGTCGGGTTCTTTCAATCAATGAACTGTGATAGAAGATGTATCTTTTGTCGAATGGGCGATATAAAATCTCGACAATGAACTCTTCGAGCGATTTTACTTGCTTAATTTGATTGCGAACATCGTTCAGTTTCCAATTCTTCTTATCGAATAAGCCATAGCTTCGCGCAAGAGTTTCATCGGGAATCTTGCTTTTCAATTGCCTTATACGATTTTCCAAAGTGCGTTTATCGAAATCGACAACGAATTCATCTCTCGAAGTTACAACACCCACACTATTTACAGGAAAGATTTTGTTTATTGACATCCAACTAAGATAATCACGAATTTCCTCTGTCTTTTTTTGAACAAAGAAATAAAAGGGAGTTTCGGGCTTGATTGAATTGTATAAATCGGTAGAAAATTCATTCGAACTAAGCCACTGGTATTTGTGTTCCCTTGTTCCGAAAAGGTCTGCGTGGTAAACTTTACAGCCTTTTTTACCTTTTTGCTTTATGAAAATTGCAATTGCAGTGCCTTGTCGAATATCGAAAACATTTTCGTCTTTGCTGCCATCGGGGCAAGTTTCTTTCTTCAGGCTATTCCCGTGCAAATCTAAAATGTAGATTTCGTTGAAAGTTTTCATAAGGCTCTGTCGCATTCCTCGAAATGTTGGATTATCGAGATAACTGTGGTTTGTTATCATTCCGACTATTCCGAACCCTGCTTTGTGGATTTTCCATTGAGCAAATCGAAGAAATTTTACATAATCGTCTTGCAACCATTTGGGATTTTTCTCGTCCAAAGGCTTACCATCGACAACATAATAACTTTGCAAGCCATCGTAGTTTTCTTTTACAAGATTAATTGCCCATTCGATTTGATTGGCTGAATGTCCGCTGTATGGGGGATTGCCAAGAATGACAAGAATAGGTTGCTCCTGTTTTATTTGAATTGCAAGATGGCTTTCGTCACTCAACGAACTTAATCCTGGGATTTGAATTCTTTCCAATTCCTGCATTTCCAGTGTGTTGGTTAGATAAAGTTTGAAACGTTCATTTTGGGCAAACTTGTAGCCGTATTCTTCTTCCAAAATCAAGCTTATTTTAAGATGGCCAATAGCGTAGGGTGCCATCATCAGTTCAAAAGCATAGAAATTTTGGAGGATATGGTTCCGAATTAAGTTTGTTATGCCGCCTTGCCCATACTGGTTTATGAAGTCATTGATTGCAGTCCTAATTGCTTCTGCAAGGAAGGTGAGCGTTCCGGCAGCAGGGTCGAGCAAAGTAACTCGGTTGTCGGCAAGCCCATCGGGTAAATCGAAATGCGTCTTCAAAATTTTGTGAATTGCATGAACAATGTATTTTACAACTGGTTCGGGCGTGTAGTATACACCACGCTTTTCACGAATTTTTGGGTCATATTCACTTAAAAAAGTTTCGTAAAAATGAACAACAGGGTCTTGTCCTTTACCTTGTTCGTAGTAATCTTGAAGGATTTTGTTTACATCGGTTAAATTCAAAACTTCGGCAATATCGTCGACAATTATTTGCAGTGCAATTGGTGGGTCTTCCAGCGAAATGAAACGAAATACATCGCGCAAAATTCCGATTGTATTTGGGATATACTTGAAAGCAAGCTCGCGGTTGAATGAATCGCCGCAACGAGTGCGTGCAGCAAAAAGCCCATAGGTAATGGTCTGCGAATACAAATCAGCAAATGCTTCTTTGGTCAAAGTCCCAAGCAAATATTTCCGAAATGCTTCGTAAAAGCCCAAAATCGCTTTCCTTCCATTTTTTTCCTCTTCGGCTAATTCGATACTAACTACCTCGTCGCGTAGGAAGCGGGTTCTTTTGGCTAACTCGGAAGCTAAATCAATTGAACTTTCAATCTTTGGAAGGCTGAATGAGAAAAAAGTCGAAAGAAAATCTTCGAATTCTTTTTCGTTTTCGGGGACAGGTGCTGTGTTTAATTTTTGTGCAATAAATTGCCGACCAACTGTAACTTGCTTGATTCGCTCGCCATTTCGGTAGAGGCGGAATTCGTAGAAATTAGTCAGAATGAGGTTTGGGAAGGTAGTCCGATATCTTACGAGTTGCTCGGCGTTTTCAATGTAATCGAGATTGGTAACATTTGGTTCTTTGGCTTCGATATAACCGATGATGCGAACTTTGCCGTCCCAGATTCGAAAGTCGGGATTTCCCGATTCAGTTTTTTTTGGAAGTATGGTAATATCTATTTGTTTATTAAATTTCGAGGCGAAATCTTTGAGTAGTGTTTCGAGATGCGTATAAAAACTTTCTTCACGGGCATCGCCTCGGTTTATAAGCTCTTGAAGATTGTTTAGATATTTTTCCAGCATTATAGATTTGAAAAAAATCAAATTATTAAATTAATGCTATATAAGCAATTATTAAAGTTTAAAGTTTTGTGGAAGGTGTGGACTTGATGTTTATGATTACTTAATACTGTGTGTTTAAGAAAGAATTGTATAACCCATTCAAATGAATACTATGAAGGAATTAAATGCAAGTTTGTAGGAGTGCAAAATTTTGAAACCTTAGATTACTAAGCGGGTGGATTCGATTGCTTGCTTCGATACGCACAGGTTACTGAGCAAGTAGGGGCGTATTGCAGCACGCCCCTACAAATTCTTTAAGAAATTTGTTGAAATTGTTTGCGAATTAAGTTTAATGCAGAACCTGCACGGAACCATTCGATTTGGGTGGGGCTGTATGAATGATTCAGGACAATCTCTTCGGTCGTGCCGTCGCTATGATGAAGTATTGCTTTCAAAGGTTTATCGGGTTGAAAATCCTTCAACCCTACGATATCGATAATGTCGTCTTCACGAATTTTATCGTAGTCGTCTTTGTTTGCAAAGGTGAGTGCAAGCATTCCTTGCTTCTTCAAATTAGTTTCGTGGATTCGGGCAAATGATTTTGCAATGATTGCTTTGACGCCAAGGTAGCGTGGTTCCATTGCAGCGTGCTCACGCGAAGAGCCTTCGCCGTAGTTTTCGTCGCCAACAACAACTGTGCCTATTCCTCGGGATTTATAGAACCGTTGAACTTCGGGAACTGGTCCGTATTCACCTGTTATCTGATTTTTGACATAGTTGGTTTTGTCATTAAAGTAGTTGACAGCACCAATTAATAAGTTATTGGAAATGTTATCCAAGTGGCCTCGGTAACGTAACCAAGGACCTGCCATCGAGATATGGTCTGTTGTGCATTTGCCTTTAACTTTGATTAAAAGCCGTAAGCCAATGAAGTCGTTACCATCCCACGGTTCGAATGGTTCGAGAAGTTGGAGTCGTTCGGAATCAGGTCGGACAACAACTTCGATTGAAGAACCATCATCGGCTGGTGGTTCGTAGCCTTGGTCTCCGAATTCATATCCTTTGGGTGGCAATTCAAATCCAGTTGGTTCTTCTAACATCACCTCTTCGCCAAGTTCATTAAGAAGTTTGTCCTTCATAGGATTAAATTTCAAGTTACCTGCAATGGCAAGTGCAGTAACGATTTCAGGGGATGCAACGAAGCTATGCGTATTGGGGTTGCCATCGTTTCTTTTCGCAAAATTTCTGTTGAACGATGTTACAATGGAATTGCGTTCTTGTTTTTCGGCGCCTTCTCGCTTCCATTGCCCAATGCAAGGTCCACAGGCATTAGCAAGGACAACCCCGCCGATTTTTTCGAAAATTTCGATAAAATCGTCGCGTTCGATTGTTTTGCGTATCAGTTCGCTTCCGGGTGTAATAAGGAATTGCGATTTGACTTTCAAATTTTTCTCGACTGCTTGCTTTGCAAGCGAAGCTGCACGGGAAATGTCTTCGTACGATGAATTTGTGCACGAACCAATCAAGCCCGCCGAAAGTTCTTCGGGGTAATTGTTCTCTTCGACTGCTTTTGCAAATTTCGAAATGGGCCAAGCCAAATCGGGGGTGAATGGCCCATTGATGTGTGGCTCTAATTCCGAAAGATTGATTTCAATCACTTGGTCGAAGTAATCATTTGGATTTTGGTACACTTCGGGGTCGCCAACCAAATGTTGTTCAATTTCTTTTGCCATATCGGCAACTTCTTTGCGACCTGTAGCTACGAGATAGTCGTACATTTTTTGGTCGAATCCAAACAAGGATGTAGTTGCCCCAACTTCGGCTCCCATATTGCATATTGTTCCTTTACCCGTACAGGAAATTGTTTTTGCACCTTCGCCAAAGTATTCGATAATGTAGCCTGTACCACCTTTGACTGTTAAAATACCAGCCACTTTTAAAATAACATCTTTCGGGGAGGTCCACCCACTAAGTTTTCCCGTAAGATGAATTCCAATAAGTTTTGGGAAACGAAGTTCCCAGGGCATTCCCGACATAACATCGACTGCATCGGCGCCGCCGACCCCAATAGCAACCATACCGAGACCACCAGCGTTAACGGTATGGGAATCGGTTCCAATCATCATCCCACCAGGAAAAGCATAATTTTCGAGGATTACTTGGTGGATAATTCCCGCTCCGGGTTTCCAAAAGCCAATGCCATATTTTTTCGAAACCGAGTAAAGGAAATCGTACACTTCTTTGTTTAAATCCAGTGCATAATTCAAGTCTTCGTTTGCACCACGTTGAGCAATGATTAAATGGTCGCAATGGACAGTAGTCGGAACTGCAACTTTTGGGATACCAGCGGTCATAAATTGCAAAAGAGCCATTTGTGCAGTTGCGTCTTGCATTGCAACTCGGTCGGGCTTGAAGTTGACGTAATCGATGCCACGTCGGAAAGGCTTAATATCGTTTGGGTCGAAAAGATGTGAGTATAATATTTTTTCGGCTAATGTCAAGGGCCTACCTAAAATTTGCTTTGTTCGTTGGACTAATTGGGGAAGGTTTGAATAGAAGGCTTTAATCATTTCAAAATCGAAAATCATTTTTGTGCCTTAAATTGTTAAACATCGAAAAGGCAATTTAAAAAAGTTGAGAATATGAATTACGAGAAAATTATAAAGGTTAGAACTTTTTTATTTTTCTTGTAGCACTAAGCCTTTGTTCAAAAGTTCGGTTTGTTCGGCAATTCGGAGATTTTCAATTATTGGAAGGAGATTGCCTTCGAGCACTTCATCCAGGTTATAATTTTTCGCATCGCCTTCGAGTCTGTGGTCTGTAACACGATTTTGAGGCCAGTTATATGTGCGGATTTTTTCGGAGCGATCGCCACTGCCTACCATCGACTTTCGTGCCGAAGAGATTTCCTCTTGTTGTTTTTGCCTTTCTAAGTTATACAATCGGGAACGAAGCACCTTCATTGCTTTTTCTTTGTTTTTAAGTTGGGAACGCTCCTCTTGGCACGAAACTACAATACCTGTTGGAATATGAGTTATTCGGACAGCGGTTTCAACTTTGTTTACATTTTGTCCACCTTTACCGCCCGAGCGGAAGATGTCTATCCTAAGGTCTTCTTCTTTGATTTCGATGTCGATTTCTTCGGCTTCGGGAAGAACGGCAACTGTTGCAGCGGAGGTATGAATTCTACCATTAGCTTCGGTTTCGGGAACACGTTGGACTCGGTGAACGCCACTTTCGTATTTCATAACACCATAGACATCTTCGCCTGAAAGGGAAAACACAATTTCTTTAAAGCCACCGCGTTCGCCTTCACTGAAATCTATAATTTCGAGCTTAAAATTCTGCTTTTCGGCAAATTTCTGGTACATTCGGAAAAGGTCGCCAACAAACAAACCCGCTTCGTCGCCACCAGTACCTGCACGAATTTCGACAATGCAGTTCTTCATATCGTTTAAATCCTTGGGGATAAGAAGAATTTTAAGCTCGTTTTCCAGCTTTTCCTTCTTTTCCTGCAAGTCACGAATATCTTCGTATGCTAACTCGCGTAACTCGGGTTCAATATCGCTTTCAATTAGCTCGTAATTCGAGTCAATTTGTTTGCAAATATTTATGTATTCTCTTGCTTTTTCTACAATCGGCAAAAGATACTTCGATTCGCGTGCCAAGTCCTTATAGTATTTTACATCGCGAATGACATTAGGGTCATTCAGCTCGAGTTGAATGCTATTGTATCTTTCAATAATCGAATCTAATTTTTCTCTCATAACTTAAATTTTCTTCGATAACGAAAGATGATAACGAAAAAAAAGGGATTTTAATGTAAATTTATCATTGCGTTCTGAAAACCTCTGTTACAACTTATCTTTGCAAAATAAATCCCTTTGGACAAAAAGCCTAAATCGAGACTAACAACTTTTGTGTTGCTTTCAACGCAGGTTTCGAATACTTTTCGCCCCAAAATATCAAAAAAGATTAATTCAAGCTTATCGCATTCCTCGATTAGATTGAGAATTACATTGCTGTCGGTTGAAAAAATTTGTGCAAAAATGTTCCCCGAAACGTTTCTGCTCGATGTTTCGGCTTTGAGATTTAAGAATGTTTTGGCAAGCGAGACAACTTTAACACCACGATTAACAATTAGGGAATCGAATGTTGGCAGAGATTGCAGAATAATTATTGTATCTTCGTTGCTGATTGAAAGGACTGTATCGAGATATTTGCCATCTTTTGTTTTGAAACTAAATTCAATGGGTAGATTCAGATAAGTGTTTTGGAAGTCGATAGGGATTTGTTTTATATTGAGAAGAACATCGCAAAGATTGCCTTCTTTTTCGAATAGATTAACATCAATTGCTAATGTTGGGTAACCACGGCCGAAAACCCATTGTTCGAAGAACCAAGAGATGTCCTCATCTAAATAATTGTTGCAAAAAGAGATGAAATCGTGAATTTCGAATGAGCCATATCGTCTTGTTGATAAAAATTCACGAATTAAGTTCGAATACCGCTCTTCGCCTAAGTAAAATCGTAGCAAACCGGCAACGATTGCACCTTTCGTGTAAATTAGCAATGGATAGTTACTTTGCTTGTAATACTGCTGGAAATTGTAAAGTGGATAATTTGTTTCGTTGCCCGAGTAAAATGATTTTCGAAATTCCCTTAAATGCGAAAGGTAGAAGTCGTTGCCAAGGAAATTGCCTAAAAACAAGGCTTCGGAAAAGGAAGCAAATCCTTCGTTGAACCAAACATCGCGAAAATCTTTTGGGGTGACGGAGTTACCAAACCATTGATGAGAAAATTCGTGAGCGGCAAGATTGACAAGTGTATAGTATTGAATCGAATCTTTTGCTTGGTTGATTCTTTGAACATAAGAGCTTGGCATAGTTATCATTGTTTGGTGCTCCATTGCACCAGCATTGAACGGGACAACAACGAAACCAACTTTTTCGAATGGATAAGCACCAAACAATTGCTGAAAATAGTAGAACACTTTGTAAAAGTTTTCGAAGTATTTTTCGCAGCTGACTTTGTCTTGTTTGGAGCAGTATATCTCTAAATCGACACTTTCGGGAAGTAGTTCGTAGTTGGGTCTAACAATTTCGAATTCCCCGACAGCAAAAGTAAGCAAATAAGTTGCAATTGGATGGTTCGAGATGGCTTCCCAGATTGAATTACCATCTTGGGTTTGTCCAATTTTTCGGACTCGTCCATTGGTTGCAAGCAAATGATTTGGTAATGTTATGAATTTGATTGAAAATGTAGCCTTGTCCGAAGGATGGTCGAAGCAAGGAAGCCAATAGTGAGTTGTTGCAACACAGGGTTCTTTCATACCGACGCCAACACTGAAGACCGCAGCGCTTGTCCGATGGACTCCCCCAAAATATGGGTAGCCTTCGTTTTTCACTTTTGTTCGAAAATAGATTGAAATTGTGTGTGTATCGCCAACCCGACTGTCGCCCAAATCAATCAGAAAGTATCTACAATCGTTCGGAATTGGATCAACTATAGAGACTGGGACACGTATACCATCGAAAAGAACAGAATCGGGTGGCACTTTGATGTTGAAGTAAAAATACTTATCGATAGTTGTATCTGTTACCACAATAGTGATGTTGCTAACTCCCGAGATGCTATCGCTAAAAGCCTTAGTCAAATCGATTGTTGCATCGTAATGGATGACATCGAAGCCCATTTGTTTAAATTGATGTGGGTCGGGGTAGTTATATTGACCTAACAAGTTTGAAATGAAAATGAAAAGCGAAAAAATTAACAAATTGATGTGTTTCATAGGATTAGATTTTTAAACATAGCAATACAAATTTAATAAAAACAATGTAATTTTGCTTTCTATGGAAATAGTTACAATGCAAGCGGGCTTGTTGGAAACAAATCTTTACTTCGTTGTTAACAACGTAGTTGGCAAAGCACTTCTAATCGATGCACCTCTGGATTCGAAGGAACTTGTAATGGATTTTTTGAATCGAAGTGGTTTGAAATTGGAAGCGATCCTTTTGACGCATACACATTGGGACCATAGCGGGGATTGTGCTTTAATCAAGCAAGCAACTGGAGCCCCGATTTATGTTCATAGGAATGACCTCTTTCGGCTACAAAATCCAAATGAACACTTGTTGATTGATTTGGATTTAGAGATTTTGCCCGCAGATGCCGATGTTCTTTTGGACGGAGAGGTGCAGTTGAAGTTTAACACTACCTCGGTTCGGGTACTTCCGACCCCGGGACACACCGAAGGAAGTGTTACTTTTGTTATTGACGAGTTGAAATCGGCTTTTGTCGGCGATACTATTTTTTATCTATCTGTTGGTAGAACTGATTTGCCTGGAGGCAACGAAGATGAACTTTTCGCAAGCATTCAAAATGTGATTTTTAATCTTCCCGATGATTACATTTTGTATCCCGGACACGAACGAAGCACAACTGTTTATTTTGAAAGACTTTACAATCCATACATTTTAAAATGAGAAAAAGAATTATGAATTTTTTTTCATCTTTCATTAATCATTTTGTTAGAAAAAAGTATATAAGTTTGTTTTTGCTTTCTTTGACAATTGGCTGTTATTCGTTTCGTGGCGGCGTTTTACCCGAACATATTAAAACTTTAACATTTGCGCCCGTAGTCGATTTAAGTAATTATGGTAATCCGTTGTATCGGGACTGGCTGGCGAGCGAGTTGATTTCGAAATTCCAAAGCGATAATTCTTTGAAAATTCTGGATACAGACCCCGATTCGAAATTAACAGTAGTAATTAATTCGATACGAGACGAAACAGCATTTGTCCGAGAAGGTGAATTAGAAAAAGAAAGGAAAATAATTATGGAGCTCACTGTCGAGTTCTATGATGCAATAAAAAACAAGACAATATGGAAAAAGAATTTTTCCAATTATTCCATTTATCCCGTTGCTGGTTTGCCATCCTCGCGCGATAATGCCATCAAAGAAGTTATTTCTAAACTTAGTGATGATATTTTATTAGCAACAGTTGCGGGGTGGTAAAATGCAATTAAAATATTTTCCCTCGTCTATTAATTTCTTTTTTGTTATTGTTGAAAATTTTGTATGTTAATTAACTGAGGTATAACATTGAAGTATGGAAACAGTTATACTCATTTTTTATTTAATTTCTTTGTCAATTCTCTTCAGTTTTGGTATTCATAGTTTATTTTTACTTTACTATTATTACAAGACCCAAAAGATTCAATATCCCAAATACGAGCTTCCCGACGAGCTTCCGACTGTTACAATTCAATTACCAATTTTTAATGAGTATTATGTTGTTGACCGTTTAATTACTCACGTTTGTGCAATCGAATACCCTAAAGATAAGCTCGAAATCCAAGTTTTAGACGATTCTACAGACGAAACCCAAGAATTGGCTCAGAAATTAGTCGAAGAGTATCGGCAGAAAGGTTTCGATATACATTACATTCACCGAGATAATCGCGAAGGCTTTAAGGCTGGGGCCTTAAAGTATGGCTTGGAACGAGCTCGGGGCGAGTTGATTGCCATTTTCGACGCCGATTTTGTTCCGCAAAAAGACTTTTTGTTGAAAACTGTCCCATATTTTCAAAATCCAAAAGTTGGTATGGTTCAAACCCGCTGGGGTCATATTAACGAAAATTATTCGATTCTTACCCAAGCAGTGGCTCTTTCCCTCGATGGTCATTTTGTAATCGAACAACAAGTTCGCAACAAGGCGGGTTTCTTTATTAATTTTAATGGCACTGCAGGTGTTTGGCGAAAAGAAACTATTATCGATGCTGGTAACTGGCAATCGGACACTTTGACCGAGGACTTAGACCTTTCCTATCGTGCTCAACTTAAAGGTTGGAGATTTATCTACTTGAACGATGTCGTTTCGCCTGCCGAACTTCCTGCCGATATTAATGCCTTGAAGTCCCAGCAATTTCGTTGGACAAAAGGTGCAGTCGAAACTGCCAAAAAGATTTTGCCAATTTTCATTAAAGCCAATTTACCATTCAAAGTTAAGTTAGAAGGTTTTATTCATTTAACCAGTAATATTGTTTTCCCATTTATTCTTATCGTTGCAATTTTGAATGTTCCGCTGGTAGTGATAAAAAATTCATTTGACCATTTCGATGCTTTTTACAATGCAATGAGTGTATTTGTTTTGGCATCAATTGCATCGTTCCTATTCTATTTGTATTCACAGAAGGCAATCCATCTCGACTGGCGTCGCAGGATTCTGCTCTTTCCTGTCTTTTTGGCTGGAAGTATGGGCTTTGCAATAAACAACACCAAAGCTGTAATCGAGGCATTGATTGGAAAGAAATCGGGATTCACCCGTACACCTAAATACCGAATTGTTTCCGAAAAAGACGACTGGAAATTAAAGAAGTATGTCCAGCGAAGGATTAGCCCCACTGTGTTTTTCGAAATCCTTTTGGCAGTGTATTACATTATTGGCATTGGAATTTCGATTTATTACCTAGAAATTTCGGCAATACCGTTCCAACTTCTCTTCCTTCTCGGCTTTGGAACTGTCGGATATATGTCAATCCGCCACGCTCTTTTAGTTTCGAAATAACAATCATTATTAGTTTTTTCTTGCTTCGAAATACATTTTCTATGAAGTTTTTACTTCATTGTTGGCAGAATTACTTTTAATTCAAGTATTTTCAATACCTTAAATTCTATTTTCGGCATAAAATATGGATTAAGGATTGTAAAATGGTTATGCTATCTTTATGCTTCTAAAATCTTTTTAACAATATTTGTAGTCGAACGATTCGGAACGAATGGAACAGTTACTACTTTACCACCATAAGAAGTAACAAGGTCGGCACCCACGATCTCGTCGGGGTTATAGTCGCCTCCTTTGACAAGTATATTGGGTTGAACCAATTTTATCAATTCATAAGGTGTATCTTGGTCGAAAATCACAACAAAATCGACGGGTTTCAACGAATCGAGAATTTCGGCACGGTCGTTTTGAGGAACAATGGGTCTGTTTGGACCTTTGAGCCTTTTTACCGAATCGTCGCTATTCAAGCCGACAATCAAAACGTCGCCCAATTGCTTTGCTCGTCTTAAATAATCGACATGCCCCAAGTGAATCAAATCGAAACAACCGTTGGTAAAAACGATTGTTTTGCCTTCTTGCCTTAGGTTTTGGCAAATTTCGGCGATATTTGCCATTGGCACAATCATCGGTATTGCCGAGCGATGTTGTTCCTTTTAATGGAATCGAGGAGTGAATCGATATTGATTGCGACAACCCCGGGTTCTTCGCAGACTACACCCGCTGCATAATTTGCAATGCTGGCAGATTCGATAAAATTTCCACCCGAAACGAAAGCAGCAGCAAAGGTTGCAATAGCAGTATCGCCAGCACCCGAAACATCGGCAACTTTCCGTGCTCGTGTTGGAATGTGCGAATAATCATTATCGCCTAGAAAGAGCAACATTCCTTTGGCACCTAATGTTAGAAGAACAGCATTGGTATTCAAACGTTCATTGATTAGCCTACAAGCACTAACATAATCGTCGAACGAATTGAGTTTTCGACCAATTGCTTGCTGGGTTTCCTTCTTGTTAGGTTTGAACACTGTAACCCCACGATATTCGAAAAAGTTTTCGAATTTGGGGTCGACAAATATAGGTATGAACTTTCGGCCTGCAAAATTTATGATTTTCCGTATCAATTCTCTTGTTAGAGTACCTTTGTTGTAATCTTGAAGAATGATTCCATCGAGTTGTGTTTGATTGGCAAGGAACTCGAAAATTTTGCTTTGGGCAAGGTCGGGAATGGGTTTTACTTCCTCTCGGTCGACGCGAACGACGTGTTGGCTTCCGGCAATGATTCGTGTTTTGACAATAGTTGGTCTGTCATCGGAAATGAAAATTCCTTCGGTGTTTATGTTTTTTTCTTGGGCTAATTCCAGAAAAATTTTGGCTGAATTGTCGTTACCAATAACACCACAGAGCAAAACATCGATACCAAATGAACAGAGATTGTTTGCAACGTTGGAAGCACCGCCAAGGTGGGCTGTTTCGCTATGTAAATCCACAACGGGGACAGGTGCTTCGGGCGAAATTCTCGTTACCGTCCCCCAAAGGAATCGGTCAAGCATTACATCGCCAACAACAGCAATTCGCTTGCCCTTTGCATTACCTATTATTTCCTTTGCTCTTTCTAATGTTATTTCGTCCATAATGTTTTTTTAAAAAATTCAAAATTAGACAAATTAATTCTTTTTTTGGTTTGCTATTTAATTGTTCAAATCTTGATTTTTTTCTCGCGTTTAATTCCAAAAAATATTCCAATTGCAAACAATAACAGTGTAATGATGTTAGCAACGAGCGAAATTGTTTTGCCCGTTTCGAATTTTGGTGAGTGATACTTAAATTCTATTATGTGGCTTCCCTTTGGAACGACAACGGCACGAAATGCGTAGTTGGCTTTATAAATTTTTGTCTCCTGAGCGTCGATATATGCTTTCCACGCGGGTGGATAGTATACTTCGGAAAGGAACAATATGTGATTGCCGCTTGCATTTGCTCGGATTTTTATGTACTCATCCTTCTTTTCCAAGATTTCGACTGTAGAAAGGCTATCGGGTGGGGAAATGTTTTCGGCAATTGTTTCTTCGACAAATACGGTGTCGGTTGGGTCAAAGTCGCCATTTTTCAGATGGTAAAGGATTTGTAAAGGCCTTTCTTTTACTGCTTGTTTGACAAAGAAGGCCCGAGGGAGATAATCGCCGTTAAAATAAACAAAAGCAGCGAAGTTCCTGCCTTGATAAATCGGGTTCATTCCTTGAATTGGCTGATTGAAGACAAGATATTTGACGTTCAAGAGCTTCCAGAGGAATGGATTATAAACTTGCGAAGTAGAACCTTCTGCTCCACCGATGTTTGCGACGTCCATCAAATCTTGGTAAACTCGCAGTTTGGCGGCGTGGTAGCCATTAATGTTTTCGACTAAATAGTATGCTGTTACGTTAGCAGGATTTGCAGAAAAATCTGCAATTCTGTAAATCGAATTGTCTTGTTTAATGAAATCGTAAATGTCCTTCCTTTGCAAGAAAAAGTCTTTGATGTCGCCACGTTCGGAATAATCCATTCGTTGGCTGTCCACACGGATTAAATCTATCGTTGTAAGAATGCCAATGATTGAGAACAGGCTTATATATTTGATTTTTTTATTGATATATAATGCTGCGAGTATCCCCGTGGCAACTAAGAAGATTGAATTAATATACCAATCGTTAATAGTGTTTTTCCAAATGAACTCTTGCAAGCCGAAAGCAACATCGTTGCCGAAGCGTTGGGCAATTTCTCGGATGTAAGAGGAATTTCCGACAGCAGCAGTGTAGGTCGATTTGAAGAAAGCAGAGAAAATGAAGGCAATGAAGAGAAACACAAGTGGGATTACGACAATCCAAGTTACAACTTTTTTAGCATTTTTGTCGTTTTGGATTTTGTTCAGAGCGAGCAAGCCGTAAGCCGAAAGCAAGGGAATTGCAAAATGCACCAAAACCAAAGCCATCGATGGTGCCCGGAACTTGCTGAACGATGGGAAATAATGGTAAAACAAATTATACAGGATTGGCAAGTGCTTTCCAAATGACAAGAATAGACCAACAACGGAGATAATTATCAAAGCTTGAACGAAGGTGTCTTTTCGGAAATACCAAAGCCCAAGAAAAGCAAGGGCCAATACAATTATTCCCATATATGGTGGTGAATCTTCCGATTCCTTAGTTCCCCAGTAAGTCGAGACTTTACTTCCTTGGTAATCGCGGATTCCAAAGCCGAAGTAGCTCGGCACAAGGAAAGTAAATAGTTCTTTCGGATGATAAGACCACATTGTAGCATATTCGTAATCGGATTTAATTTTCGCTGCAGGGTTGTTTTCGGCTTTTACAATTGGCAGCGACCCGCGAACAGAATAGGGAGCATATTCCAAAGTCGAAAGATAGCGGTCTGCCGACATTGCAAATGCTAATATATAGGCAAGTAGAACCAAAACCGAGGTTCGCAAAGTTGCAATTGGAGCATTCTTTTTGATGATTCGAACAATTAAATCATATAACAAATAGATAAGCAAAGCAAGGCTTCCGTAGAAAATCATTTGGAGGTGGTTGCCAATGAACATAATTGCAATGGCGAAAATCATCAGTGCTAAAGTTGTAAAACGGAACTTCTCTTTAAGTTTTTCGGCAAAAAGAAACAGGTAAGGGAACATCGAAACCACAACGGGTTTTGTGTTGTGTCCAATCATAACCCAAGTGATTACATAGGTCGAAAAGATTGCTGCAAAAGCAGCAAACACAGCCGCAGTTCGATGGAATTTCTTTTCGACCAAAAACCAGTAGATACCCAAGCCGTAGAGGATGTAAGAAAAGATAACTCGTGCAACATCACTTCCAAAGATTTGACCAAACAGCACCGAGATGTTGATGTAAATTTGGGCAATAATATCCCAAATGCGTGAACCAGTAATTAAAAGAGATGCATAGGCGGGCATACCCGAAAAAATGAGTGGTATCCATTGCGGGAACCTACCTTCTCGGTTTGCTTGTTCTAAATATGGTTTGAACGACCAAGACGAGATGTTATCGAAATCGATGAATCCACCGCCGGAAATTGGACCCCAAAAAAAGATGATTACCACAGCAAGGATAAAAACAATCGAAAGTGCGTCCTGATACTTGGTCGGAATTAATTGTTTTTGTGTTGTGTTTGTTTTTTGTTGTTTTCCCATTTCAATCCCAAAAAAATTAAATTAACTTTATTTATTTTTGCAAAATATTATTTTTTCGAGAATCATTATGCAGAATTTAAAAGAAGTTCCAAAGATTGTCTTTATGGGTAACCCCGTTTTCGCTGTGCCTACGATGGTGAGAATACATAAGGAGTTTCCATTGCAATGTGTTGTAACTTCGCCCGAAAGACCACAAGGCAGGGGACTAAAATCCAAACCACAGCCCGTCAACGAAAAAGCAAAGGAACTGGGAATTCCAGTAATTGAAGTCGATAATTTGAAAGACCCAAATTTTATTGAACATTTGCAAGTGATTCGTCCCGATATCATTGTAGTTCTCGGTTTTAAAATATTGCCCGCCGTGGTTTTCGAAATTGCCCGAATTGCAACTTTTAATATTCATCCAAGTTTATTGCCAAAGTACAGAGGCCCTGCACCAATTAATTGGACAATTATAAATGGCGATACGAAAACCGGCATCACGACTTTCATTATTCAAAAAGAAGTGGACAAAGGTAATATTTTAATTCAAAAGGAAATTGAAATACCCGAAGGACTTACCGCTGGAGATTTAGAAGAATTATTGGCTCCGTTGTGTGGCGAAATTGCGATCGAAACAATCTATCTTCTCCTTTCAGGCAATTACCAAACAATTCGGCAAGACGATTCCCAGGCGACAAAAGCACCAAAAATCTTCCCCGAACAATGCCAAATTGATTGGAACAAAAGTGCTAAGCAGGTGCGAAACTTTATTCACGGTGTTTCGCCCGAACCAGGGGCGTGGACTATTGTTTCGGATAAGAGATTAAAGATATTTCGATGCGAAATAATTGAAGTTGGACACGATTTTCCTTCGGGAACAATTGTAAATCTGGGAAAGAAATTAGGTTTTGCTTGTGAGGATGGATTTGTTGTTCCACAAGAATTAAAATTCGAAGGCAAAAAGTTGATGGATCAACAAGCATTTTTCAATGGTTATGCTCAACGCTTGGTCGGAGAGTGTAATTCTTTTCGTCTAAGCTCTAAAATTTCGTGAATAGCTTGCCTGCGCGAAGAATCGAGCATTTCTTCGAACTTCTTTGGGTCTTTTGATT
>FWWM01002680.1_pt1 | contig 47065 bp, 41 predicted proteins | sample 2228351 | NCBI WGS metagenome assembly FWWM01 (sample SAMEA103939774, study PRJEB20133) | metagenome | reverse complement strand
TGGTAGACGCTTGTGTTTTCACAACCCCAAGTATCTACCAAAGGGCGGTTTTGCTCAAGGGCAGAACCGCCCCTAATTTTGTCTAAACTCGAGTTCAATGAAAACATTCTGAAAGGCAGAAATAAGACAGATATGGGACAAGTGAAATTGCGCCGACCAAGTTGATGAGTAAGATTATGACAAAGCAAGAAAGGCTTTTTTCTGAACTAAAGGAGTACGTATGTCTGGCAAATGGTTGTTCTTCCTGGTCGTGACCACATTGTTGGCGTTCTTCCTGTTAGGCAGCAAAGACCTGTCGTGGTTAAATCCCCAAATTGCCGAACAGATTGCCAACCAAATCCGCGCTCAAACTGAGTATCAGCAACAAAAACAACGCATTGAACTGGATTTTGAAGAGAAACGCCGAGCGCTGGAACTGGCTTCGTATCAACAGATGCAGGAATTGATCTACGATCTGCTTGCCTTCGGAGGAAGAGCGATGATCGTTACACTGGCTATGTGCATCGTCTTTTTATCTGCCGTGCTCAGCCTGAGCCTGTATCGCCGCTTCATTCCCTTTTTCGCGCCTTCGAGTTCACTCGAACATTCTCCATTGTCCTTGCCGGCAGACGTTTCTAACCAGAAGCGAGAACATCCCAGCCGAACCGAAATCCAGCAACTCTATGAGCAAAGGTTGCAAGAACGGCTCCAAGAAATTCAACGTCAACGTCAGGAACTGGATGAGCGATTGAAAAACGCAACCTATCAGGAACAGCAAATTGCTGACTATAGCAAATTACCCTTAGCCGAATAAGTTGTCTGTCAGATCAAATAATTTTCTGGCTTTTTATACGGAGGAGAATGGCTTCCCTGGTCTGGCCAGCCACAGATGGTATTCAGGTAACCTGCATCGGGCGGGTTACCTGTCTTTTAGGACTATCCCTTCCGGCCTCAACCCCAATGAATCAATCAACCCATTCAACTCTTCGTCAGTGAGCCGTCTTCCCTTGCCGGCGTAGGCTGTCAGGGCGGCCTCCATCATGTTTGTTCCGAACGAACGGCCTTCGTAACGCGGAGTCGTGGTAATGACCATTTTCACGCCACGCTCTCGGAGCAGGGCAATGTTCTCCTCGGTCGTTGTGTTGGTCACAATCACCTTGTCATCCAATTGTTCGGGCAGATATTTGCGCATGAACAGGAAGTCACCCGCAATCAGGTCTGAGTCCAGGAAGTAGCGCCTGTATTTGGGTTCATGCTCAGAACCCCCGCTGCCATAAAAGATCATCGAGAGAGGAAAGTGACTGACTAGCGGCAGGAGCAGTCGCGCCAGGCGTTTGTAGGCTGACAATCCATAGATCGGTATGGGTAGCCCCAATCCCACCATCAGATCGCCACATATCACCCGATCAGCGACCTCGGAAACGGCATGTGCCAGCCCCAACCGATCCACTGCCACCGGGATGAAGGCCTGGCGAAAGTGTACATACCCAATCGTTTCTCGCGCCAGAGCAAAGACTCGCCGCTCCAGGGTGTGCTTGAGGCCACGCCCATCACACAGCGGTGTCCTGGTGACCCCTTCTACCAGTTTCAGTGCCGCATAGAGGGGATATTCTCGATTGTCCAGACGCAGATACAGGTCTACACCCCCTACACCAAAGGCATCTATCTGGCCATCCAGTTCAAGAAACAACTGGTGTGCTCGCTCCGCATTTCCATCGGTACCGATTCGTTCCAGAAGAATTTCCTGGTCCTGAAAGTGTACAATCACTTTTTTATCGCGTTTTGAACTTCCCAGGCTGATGCTTACAGCTCGCTTCATGTTACCTTCTACTCTAGATTATACTGGGCCATACCGGCTACGGACAAACCAGCAAACGTCTCGTTCACCCCTGGAATTGCGGGTGTCTCGTCCGGTGTGGCCTGTCATGGAGCGATGATGGGCTGCTTTACTGGGTGAGTAAAAAAACCTCGTAGCCAGGGCAGAATCTATTCCATTCTTCCCACTCTCGTGTATAATAAGTCTACCCCGGGCGCTTAGCTCAGTTGGTCAGAGCGTCTCGTTTACACCGAGAAGGTCGGGGGTTCGAGTCCCTCAGCGCCCACAGGGGTTTCTTTGTTTAATAGCCAGCCGTGTCTGCACTGAAAACAGGCTCGCCACACAGGAGATTGATCTTTTTGGGCCTATTTGCTTTGCTTGCTCTGTCAAATGATGCCGGCCTGGGCAAATCACTTTTTCTGGTTGGTGTGTTTGAAGTGTTGTATGATTGCGCCAAATCCTTCTCCCGGAGCGCTTTATGTCGAAGACTGAATCGTTCGTCAATCATCTTCTCTCCCAAATGACGCTGGAAGAAAAAATCGGCCAGTTGCATCAGGCCATGCCCGATGACGCCTTTGACCCGCAACTGTTACAGCAGGGGCGGGTGGGTTCGCTGATCAATGCGGCGGGCATGTTGACCGGCATCGGCAGTTCCGAATCCGCCGATGCTGAAATGGCCAATCATTTTCAGCGCCTGGCGCTGGAGTCGCGCCTGGGCATTCCCCTCCTGATCGGGCGGGATGTGATCCATGGCTATCGCACCGTTTTTCCGATTCCCCTGGGGCAGGCGGCCACCTTCGATCCCGATCTGGTCGAGCAGGCGGCAGCGGTGGCGGCTCGTGAAGCTAGCGCCCAGGGGATCAATTGGACTTTTGCGCCTATGGTGGATATCGCACGCGATCCCCGCTGGGGACGGGTGGCTGAGGGCGCCGGCGAAGACCCGTTTTTGGGTGCGCAACTGGCGGCGGCAGCGGTACGCGGCTTTCAAGGGGACGATCTGTCTCGTCCCGACCGCCTTGTCGCCTGTGCCAAACATTTCGCCGGCTATGGCCTGGCTGAAGGTGGGCGAGACTACGAGGGCGGCGAAGTCTCTGAGTACACCTTGCGGGATGTGTATCTGGTGCCCTTCGAGAGCGCAGTCCGCGCTGGCGTGGGAACGTTGATGTCGGCATTTATTGACCTGAATGGCATTCCGGCCACGGCCCACCGGCGACTACTCACCGATGTTCTACGCGGGGAATGGGGCTTCGATGGGTTTGTCGTTTCGGATTGGGAGTCGATTGCCGAGTTGATCCACCATGGCGTGGCCGAAGATCGGGCCGAAGCGGCTCGTCTGGCCCTGCACGCCGGCGTGGATATGGATATGGTCAGCCGCGTCTACCTGGAGACGTTGGAGGAAAACATTCGCAATGGACGCACGCCCATCGAAGAAGTGGACGAGGCGGTGCGGCGCATCCTGCGAATCAAGCATCGCGCCGGCCTGTTTGACCATCCCTTTACCGACCCAGAACGTGCTCGGCGGGACCTTCTCGCCCCCGAAAGCCGTGAACTGGCCCGCCGGCTGGCACGTCGCAGCATGGTTCTGCTGAAAAATCACAATAACTTATTGCCGCTCCAGGGGGTTCGTCGCATCCTGGTGACCGGGCCATTTGTCCACGCTCGTGGCGAATTGTTTGGGGCCTGGGCGCCTGATGGACAGGCCGAAGATGTCACGCCCGTGGATCAGGCGCTGCGACAGGTTGCTCCCCGAGAGGTGGAACTGATCTTCGAGGCCAGCGTCGAAATGGCCCAACATATCGCCCATCGCGTAGACGTGGTGCTGATGTTAATGGGCGAACACCCCGTTCGCTCTGGGGAGAATTGCAACGTGAGCGATCTGGGTCTGCCACCAGGTCAGGAAGCGTTCATCGAGGCCATGGCTGCGCTGGGCAAGCCCCTGGTGCTGGTGATCTTTGCCGGACGACCACTGGCGATCCCGCGCCCGATGGCCCTGGCCGATGCGGTGCTCTACGCCTGGCACCCCGGCATAGAAGGGGGCGCAGCGTTGGGGGAATTGCTCTTCGGGTTGGATTCCCCCAGCGGACGTCTGCCGGTCACCTTTCCCCGCGCCACCGGTCAGGTGCCGATCTACTACAACCACAAGAACTCCGGGCGACCGGTGGGATCACGAGAGGAATTTCGCACCCGCTATCTGGATCTGCCGCCCCAACCGCTCTTCCCGTTCGGGTATGGCCTGACCTATACCACCTTTGAATATGCTCACCTGCGTCTCAGCAGTGACATATTGCGTGGCAGCCTGGAAGTCAGTGTGGAGGTAACCAACAGTGGCCCTCGCCCCGGTCAGGAACTGGTACAACTGTATGTGCGCGACCTGGTTGGCTCGATCACCCGGCCAGGGCGCGAATTGAAAGGGTTTCAGCATATCACTTTGAATCCCGGTGAAACCCGGCGGGTCACCTTCACGCTCCGTGAACAGGACCTGGCCTTTACCCGTGCCGATGGCACCCGTGGCGTGGAGCCGGGGCGCTTCCACGTCTGGCTGGGACCTGATAGCCAGCGCGGCCTGCGTGGCGAGTTCCGGCTGTAGCCCGGAGCGCAGGGATCTGGCCCAGGCGTTGCTGGTCTCACGGTGTAGAGGTGGGCGAAGGCGTTTCGCCGGGCGGGAGCGGTGTGGCCGTTGGGAGGGGTGTATCGGTGGGTGGGAGCGGGGTGGCCGTGGGCGGCGGGGTGGCCGTGGGCGGGATCGGGGTAACTGTTGGCGGGAGGGTAGGCGTGGGCGAAGGCGGTGGTGTATCGGTAGGCGGGATCGGTAATGCCACAGTCAACAGGACGATCTTCTCCACGATTGTGTTGTTCTGCCCGGCCAGGCGCAGACGCAGAGCGATGATGCCATTGGGGATTGGGCTCAGGTCAATCAAAGCCAGCAGACCCTCGCGCACCGGTTGACGGCTTTGGGCTACCTGGATCCAGTTTTGTGGATCGTCACTGTGAGCGAGTTCCAGCGCCCAGCCGCGGAAGCCATCTGTGGCGTCGGCGGTGCCACGAACTTCTAAGATGGGCGAGGTGATGACCATTCCCTCTCGCAGGTTGCTGAATTCGAGCAGTGGACGGGGATCATCCGAGCGGCACTCCCGTTCGGGAGCAAAGACGATCTCGTCATCGGGCAGGTTCATAGAGCGCAGCCAGGCCCGTCCCTGGGCGGTTTCCAGCCATTTGCGTCCCCAGGGATCATCCACCCGCAGGGCCATCACTTCTTCGGCAAACTCTTCGCAGACCGGGGAGGCCTCCAGCCCGGTCCAGGGATCGATGCGGATTTTGCGGAACAGGTCTTTGCTGGGCGGCAGAGGCGGTTGATCGGCGGCGAAGTATTCCCGTCGCTGTTCGCCACGACACCACTGGGAGGGTTTGGTCCCCGATATAGCGCAGATCACTTCTTCGATAATCCCCGGCGGAGGAACGAATGGGGTCGGCGATCCGCCGCTGAGCAGGGGGACTGCATATTGCATGAATTGATTCCAGATCGGCGCTGCGCCGGTGACGCCGGTGGTCTGGACCATCGGGGTATAGTCAGCGTTGCCGATCCATACTCCGGTCACCAGGTCGGGGGTGTAGCCAATCGTCCAATTATCGAAAACCTGCTGGCGATCGTCGCCGCGCGGAGTGCCGCTGGTGCCGGTCTTGACGGCGGCCGGGAAGGGCAGGTTGAGGGGGGAGTTGCGTCCGAACATCCAGGCCCGGGCTTCGTTATCGGAGAGAATGGAGGAGATCAGGAAGGCGTGTTCCGGACGGATGACCTGCTCTCCGGCAGGGGGCTGATATTCTTCAATGATGTTGCCTTCAAAGTCGGTGATCTTCAGGATGGCTACAGGCGGGACTCGTCGCCCTTGATTGGCAAACACGGCATAGGCCGCGGTCAGCTCCAGCAGGCTGACTTCGCCTCCGCCCAGCGTGAGGGATAGGCCGTAGTCGGGCCGGGTCAGGGAGGTGATGCCCAGGCGCTCAGCCATGGCGATCATGCCGTCCTTTTGCGGGGTGGCAGGATCGTCGTAGATGCCTACAAATTGCAGTGCCTTGACTGCCGGAATGTTGAATGAGTTAGCCAGAGCCACACGGACGGTCACCGGGCCGTGGAATTTGCCATCGTAGTTGGAGGGGATGTAGGGTGGACGGGGGTCGTTGGGCAGGCCAGAGGGAGGGAATTCGCTGGGTACATCCCAGATCAACGTGGCGGGAGTCCAGCCTTTCTCGAAGGCGGCCACGTAGGTGATGGGTTTGATTGCCGAGCCTGGTTGACGGGTGGCGCTGATGGCCATGTTGACCTGGCCGCTGATGGCCTCGTTGTAAAAGTCGGGCGAGCCAACCATGGCCAGGATTTCGCCGCTGGAGGGTCGAATAGCTACCAGAGCGCCGTTCTTCACGTTGTTGGCTGCCAGCGCAGCTACCTGTTCGCTGACGATGCGCTGGGCCTGGTCCTGGAATTGCGAGTCCAGGGTGGTGTAGACGGTGAAGCCGGAGCGATACAGGGTTTGTGGGTCATATTTGTCTTCCAGCAGGCTGCGCACGTAGGTCACCCAGTGAGGGTAACGCAGGTGGATTTGCGGCGAGGGGAAGGTGTAATTGCGGATCTCTTCGGCCGCCGTGGCGGCGGTGACTGCGTCCACGCAGACGGGAGGGCGATTGCGGACGGGTATACAGCCCTGTTCCTGGCTGCGCAGAAACATTAGCACCAGCACCTGTTCGTGGCGTTTAAGAGCGGCTTCGCGGTTGGTGTAGATGTCGTAGATGGCGGGTGATTGGGGCAGGCCGGCCAGGAAACTGGCCTGAGCCAGGGTAAGTTTATCGGCAGTGGTGTTGAAGTAGGTTTCGGCCGCGGCTTCGATGCCATAGGCCAGGTTGCCGTAGTAGATTTCGTTCAGGTAGAGTTCCAGGATTTCGTCTTTGCTGTAACGACGGCTGATTTCCGCAGCCAGGATGATCTCGCGCGCCTTGCGACGGACGGTGCGCTCCGCCCGTTCTTCTGGCGAGAGCAGCAGGGCACGCGCCAGTTGTTGGGTGATGGTGGAAGCGCCTCCGCCCTGCCCGCCAGTGCGGTAGTTTTCCCACAGGGCCCGGGCGATGGCAAAGACGTCGAAACCGGGGTTTTCGTAGAAGTCTTTGTCTTCGGTGGCAATGGTAGCAGCAATGACGTAGGGGGAGATTTTTTCCAGAGGGACGTAGGTGCGTCGCCCGGCGTTGGGCGGGATGATCTCGTAGAGGGGTATGCCATTACGATCGAGAATGCGCGTGGTCTCAAATTGGGAGGCGCGCGCTCGCAGGTCGTCCACGCCGGGCAGGGTGCGGGCGATGGAGTAATAACTGTAGATGCCTATGGTAACGGCAATCAGGGCCAGGAGGGTGCCGGCAAAGAGTAGACCTACTAGACCATAGGCCAGGTAGGCGATGATGGGCTGGCGAGAGGAGGAAAACGACGGGGGGACAGAAATCACCGGGGGTGGCGCGGCAGGCTCGGGTCCAGGAGGGATGCGGTAGGCGGCTGGGGTGACGCGCGTCCCGTCCAGGTCCACCTCGTCTACCCGGCGGGGTAGGGGCATGTTGTTCTCGTCCAGCGCCGGTTGCTGGAGCGGACCTTCGTAGACGCGCGGAAGTTCGTCAGGAGGGACGGGTGGAGTCAGATCCGGGCGCGTTTCGGCTTCGGCACGCAGCAGGCGACGAATGCGCTCGCGATCGGATTCGGAGCGAGGTTCGTTCATGGTTGAGATTTAGACGCTACCAGGACAGCCAGAGTTCCGCGCATGACGGTGTCGTTGTGCTGGTTTTTGACTTCCAGGGCCACCTGGGCCAGGCCAGCGCCAATGCGCGGCATGGGTTTGAGTTCGCGGGCTTCCATTTCGACGTGCAGGGTGTCACCGATGAAGACCGGTTTGATGAATTTCCATTCCAGGATTTCACGAAAGGCCAGGGCGGTGCCTTCCAGCACGCCGGTGCGCATGAGCAGGCCGACGGCAATGGAGAGGCCAAGCAAACCATGGGCGATGCGCTGACCGAATTGGGTGGTTTTGGCGAATTCGGCGTCGGTGTGCAACTGGTTGTAGTCGCCGGTCAGGCCGGCAAAGAGCATGATGTCGCTCTCGGTGATGGTGCGCCCTACGCTGGTCAGGCGCTGGCCGACAGAAAAGTCTTCGAAGTATAGTCCTGGCATGGTGAGTCTCCTGATGGGGGTGGGGTTTATCCGCAGATTACGCAGATTACGCAGAGGTATCCGCAGATTACGCAGATTGCGCAGAGATTATCCGCAGATTACGCAGATTACGCAGATTAGGCAGATTGCGCAGAGGTATCCGCAGATTACGCAGATTACGCAGATTACGCAGATTAGGCAGATCGCGCAGATTAGGCAGATTGCGCAGAGATTATCCGCAGATGGCGCAGATTGCGCAGAGGTATCCGCAGATTACGCAGATTACGCAGATTAGGCAGATGGCGCAGAGGTATCCGCAGATGGCGCAGATAATCCGCAGGTTGCGCAGATTTCGCAGAGGGGTCCGCAGAGGACGCAGACGATGTTTCTGATTATATCTGTTAAAATATGCCTGTGCGTCGTTGGAACCTCGGTGCAGGCGATCCTTTATCTCTAACCCTGGCGGCTGATTTTCGCCTCGGTGGCGTGGATTATCTCAACGATCAGGTGTGGGAATTGGAGATGAGATCGGGGGAGCCGCCGGCGCTGGCTCTGAGTACCACGTTTGGCTTGCGGGCTCGTTCGATGCGGTTGTTTCCGCGTTTTGGAGAGGGACGCGCTCTGGTGAGCGCGCCGGCCGATTTTGTCCAACCGCCGCGGCTGCGGGCGTTCTTCCCCAATTTTCTAGAACTGTATTTCTCGCCCTTGGACCAACTGGATGTCACCGCTGAATATTGGGCCGCCGGCTCACAGGTGATCGCCGGGCGGTTTTCGCTGGTCAATCGCAGGGATCGGCAGCGCCTGATCCGATTGGAGATGTGTGCTCTGCTGGTGCCCCTGGATGGGCAGCCGTTCTTCCCGGCTCAATCGCAAATGGTGCATGTGATCACCGGCCAGAGCGGTGGTCTGGCGCCGTTATTGTATATGACCGGCGGCCCTGTGGCTCTTTCCAGTCCCTATCCAGCCCTGATGGTGGAATTGCCTCTGGCGCCGGGCGAAACCCGACGCATCACCTGGGCCCTGGCGGCGTTATCTGCCTCCGGTCCGTCGTTTGAACTGGCCCGTAAGACCGTTGCCCGCCCCTGGGAGGCAGAGCGGGCACGCATAGAATTGCTGGCTGCCTCTCAGATGGTGGAGGTTCAGACCGGCAACCCGGATTGGGACGCGGCCTTTGCTTTCTCTCAAACGACGGCCCTGCGGTCTTTCTTCCCTGGCAGCAATCATCTGCCCTATCCATCGTTTGTGCTGGCCCGTGGGCCCGATCACGGCTATTCGCCCAAAGGGGATGGCAGTGACTATCCGCCTTCGTGGGCAGGTCAGACTCCTCTGGAAGCCTATTACCTGAACAGCGTGTTGCCAGGCGCTCCCCAATGGGCACAGGGAGTGTTGCGCAACTTTCTGGCAGTGCAGGATGAGAATGGTCAGGTTGACCTGCGACCGGGCCTGGCCGGCCAGCGGACGCGATTGCACGCCACTCCCATGCTGGCGGCGCTGGCCTGGCAAACGTATCAGACTACAGGCGACCAGGCCTTCCTGGCAGAGGTCTTTCCAGGCCTGCTCAAGGCGTTCTGGCGCTGGTTCTCGCCTGAACACGATCGCAATCGTGACACCCGGCCGGAGTGGAGTCATCCTGGGCAGACTGGCTGGGAGGAGAATCCGCTGTTCGATGTGTGGCATGTGGCCTCGCAGGGCGTGGCCATCCAGATGGTGGAGAACCCGGCTCTGTATGCCATGCTGGTCCATGAAGCCGCCTGCCTGATCTGGATGGCAGAAACACTGGGCCGCCAGCAAGAGGTGGGACTGGTGCGTCACCAGGCAGAATTGCTGGCACAGGCAGTGTCAGAGGCCTGGGAAGAGGACATAGCCCTATATCGCTATCGGGATGTGCACACTCATCAGGTCTCCGAAAAACAGGTGTTTGTTCGCGGTCGGGGGAGTGGCGTGCGCAAGATCAAGAAAGAACTCGATCCTCCACGACGTCTGCTTGTGGAAGTGTTCACCGCTCGACCGGCGTTGCGGCAACCCACAGTGCGGTTGGCCGAATATGTCACCAAACAACCGGTGGAAGTGCTGGAGGCTGCTCACTTCCGCTGGCGCAGCGGTGGACTGACGGCCACCACACAGCGAGTGTATTCCCGCCTGGGTCGGGTTGATGTGCGCGGCCTGGAGAAAAGCGATCGTATTGTCGTCCGGGCCGTGGATCTGACAGCGCAGGATCACACCCTGCTCCTACCGTTGTGGGCGGGAATCCCGCAGGACGAACAAGCACGAGACCTGTTCCAGCGGACGTTGCTGGACCCGAAGCGGTTTCACAAGCCCTTCGGCGTGCCGGCCCTCGCTTCTTCTCGGGACGACCAGGCGGCAGAGGTGGACCCAGGCGTTCATCTCCCCTTCAACCATCTGATCGGCGAAGGATTGCTGGCCTATGGGTTTCGTCAGGAGGCTGCACAACTGGTGGAACGGCTGATGGCGGCAGTGATCCGTTCGTTGAAAGAGACTCATGCCTTTGCCCAGCGCTACCATGCCGAGACGGGAGCTCCCCTCGGCGAACGCAATGCTGTGACCGGGCTGGCGCCCCTGGGGCTCTTTCTGCAAACCCTGGGAGTGACGATCTACTCCGATCGCCGCGTTCGCCTGGAAGGAGACAATCCTTTCCCCTGGCCGGTGACGTTGCGCTATCGCGGCCTGACCATCCATCGAGCGGCACAACGTACCGAGATCATCTTTCCCAATGGAAAATCGGTGGTGATCACCGATCCGCGTCCCTGCCTGGTCAGTCTGGACGGAAACGACTGGCCCGAGGGAACAAAGTCCCACGACGGACTCCAACGGCTGACATAAAGTCCAACCGCCATGGGTTTTTGTGGTATAACGATAGCACCAGGCAGAGTACATTCTGGTAGCGGAGCCTAGTGATGGATTTCGTGAGATCAGGGGGAAGATCAGCGAATCTACTACAAAAAGGCTGTTCGAACGCCGAGATCGCAGAGAGTAACTCGGTATGTTCTGCGGTTCGTTTTTGCAGTGGACGGATTGGTGTTATTGGAGAAGGGTTGAGATGAAACCAAAAACTGTTGTGGCCGCTGCGTTAGGGGAATGTGTCCATGTGGCCGGGGTGATGAACTTCCTGCGCCTGGCTGAAGCCGCCGGTTGGCGCACCGTGTTCCTGGGGCCAGCAACACCGATCGAGGAGGTGTTGCGCGCTGCCGAGCAGGAACAGGCCGAACTGGTGGGTGTCTCGTATCGGTTGACGCCGGAGACCGGCGAGCGGTTACTGGGTCAATTTGCTGAAGCCGCCGCAGATCTGCATGAACGGGGCGTCCGTTTTGTCTTCGGTGGAACGCCTCCCGTGGCGGAACGCGCCCGTGCTCTGGGATTCTTCGAGCGCGTCTTCGATGGAAGTGAACCGGTAGAGGAAATATTGGGCTTCTTGCGGGGCGAACCCATAGGGGTGGCGGAGGAGACTCGTTATCCACAAACGACCGTCGAGCGTATTCGCTGGAAGTCTCCCTATCCGATCCTGCGACATCACTTCGGTTTGCCGACCATGGAGGCGACTCTACGGGGCATTGAAAAGATCGCCGAAGCCAAAGTGCTGGATGTGATTTCGTTGGGGATTGACCAGGATGCCCAGGAGAACTTCTTCCACCCCGAACGGCAAGACCCTCGTCGGCGCGGGGCCGGCGGTGTGCCGGTTCGCTCTGCAGAGGAGTATCGCGCTCTTTATGCCGCCAGTCGTCGCGGCAACTATCCCCTGTTGCGTACCTATTCCGGCACCGATGATTTCATCCGCCTGGCGGAAATGTATGTGGAGACGATCAACATCGCCTGGTGCGCCATTCCCCTGTTCTGGTTCAATCAGATGGATGGTCGCGGTCCCTGGGACCTGGAAGGGTCTATCCGTGAACATCAGCGGGTAATGCAGTGGTATGGGGAGCATAACATCCCTGTAGAATTGAATGAACCGCACCACTGGGGTATGCGCGATGCCTCTGATGCAGTGTTTGTCGCCTCGGCCTTCCTCTCGGCCTATAATGCTCGTGCATTTGGGGTGAAAGACTACATCGCCCAGATGATGTTCAACAGCCCTCCCGGCCTGAGCAATGCCATGGACCTGGCCAAGATGCTCACCGTACTCGACCTGATTCGCCCTCTGGAAGGCCCGGATTTTCGGATTTGGAAACAAACTCGCATCGGGTTGCTTTCTCATCCTCTGGACCCTGATGCCGCCCGTGGACACCTAGCCGCCGCCACCTATCTACAGATGGCGATCAGACCTCACATCTATCATATTGTAGGTCACACCGAGGCCCACCATGCCGCCACTGCCGAGGATGTGATCGAAGCCACCAAAATCGCCCGCCAGGCGATCGAAAACGCCATGGGCGCTCCGGATATGACTGCCGACCCGGCCATTACCCGGCGGCGAGCTGAACTGGCTCAAGAAGTGCAGGCTATTCTGGATGCGATCCGCTCTCTGGCCGGCCCAGATGTCTCTGATCCCTTCACCGATCCGGCCACTCTGACGCGTGCTGTGACCCGAGGGATTATGGACGCGCCTCAATTGCGCAACAATAAATTCGCTCGTGGGCAGATGCGCACGCGCATAGCCGATGGAGCGTGTGTGTGCGTGGATGAGCGCGGTCAACCTATCGCCGAGCGGGAGCGAATTGAACGTTTGTTATAAACTATACCATCCTGTACTGGAACAGGTGCTCTCAGATGCGGCAGAGACAACGATCCGCCTTTGATGGGTCTGATTCCGCAAGCGATCAGATCAGACGATAGCTCATGGAGGCAATCCTATGGGAAAGAAACACACGGTGATCGGTGCGGGCCATGGAGGCAAAGCCATGGCTGCCCATCTGGCCCTGATGGGCTTCTCGGTGACGCTCTACAATCGCACAGCAGCCAACATTGATGTGATTTGCAAACGCGGCGGGATCGAAGTGGATAGCAACCAGGAAAATGGGCCGCGCGGCTTTGCTCGCCTGGAAAAAGTCACCTCCGAGATGGGCCAGGCAGTGTATCAGGCGGAAGTGATCCACGTGGTCGTGCCCTCCTCGGCTCATGCTGATATTGCCAGAGCGGCTGCCCCCTATCTCCACGATAACCAGATCGTGGTGCTCCATCCCGGTCGCACTTGTGGAGCGATTGAATTCTTGAAAGTCCTGCGCGATCAGGGCTGCCGGGCCGATGTCACCATTGCTGAGGCAGAGACGTTTATCTACGCCTCGCGCTCCGATGGTCCGGCACAGGCGCGAATTTTCCGAATCAAAGAAGCCGTCCCGCTGGCCGCCCTGCCAGCCGTACGCACATCCCAGGTTCTGGAGGTGCTTCATCAGGCATACCCCCAGTTTATTGACGGTGTAGATGTGTTGCATACCGGTCTGAACAACATGGGCGCCATCTTTCATCCGGCGCTGACCCTGCTCAACGCAGGTTGGATCGAGGCTACCCACGGCGACTATCAATTCTATATTGATGGCGTCACGCCTTCGGTAGCCCGGGTTCTGGAAGTGCTGGATCGCGAGCGAGTAACTGTGGCTTCTGCGCTGGGCATTCGTGCCCGCACGGCGCTGGAATGGCTCAAGATGGCCTACGACACCCAGGGTGAAGACCTGTATCAGGCCATTCACAACCAGCCAGGCTACTATGGCATCAAGGCCCCGCCGACCCTGAACCATCGCTACATTTTTGAAGATGTGCCCATGAGCCTGGTCCCGATTGCCTCGCTGGGCATGCGCTATGGTGTATCGGTGCGTGGGATGGAAAGCATCATCCGTCTGGCCAGCATCATCCATCGCACCGATTACTGGCGACGCGGGCGTACCGTGGAAAGATTAGGCATTGAACAGTGGAGTGTGAGCGAACTCACCCGCTTTGTGCGTGAGGGGAAAATAGATTAACTCGAGCCTAAGGAGCATGGCATGGAATTTGACTGGTATGGTTGGGTGATCTTGCCTCTGATCGTGTTTGCGGCACGCGTCATTGATGTCTCGATGGGAACGTTGCGCATCATCTTCACTTCCCGTGGCCACAAATACCTGGCTCCGTTGCTGGGCTTTGTGGAAGTGTTCATCTGGGTCAGCATCATTGCTGAGATTGCCCGTAGCACTCACAACCTGGCCGCTTACCTGGGCTACGCGACTGGCTTTGCCACCGGCAATTATGCAGGCATGTGGCTCGAAGAACGTCTGGCATTGGGCAGCCTGGTCGTACGCGCCATTCTGCCGGGAACCCAAAATTCTTTGACAGACCAACTGTATGCCCATGGCTACGGGGTGACCATCGTGGATGGCCAGGGGGCCAAAGGGCCGGTGAAACTGATCTATACTGTTGTAGATCGTCGAGACCTGCCGCACGTGGTACAGATCATCCATCAGGCCCATCCAGGAGCATTTTTCACAGTTCAGGAATTACGCTCAGTGGAACAGGGTGTGTTTCCTCATCGCTCTGAAAACGGCCAGGTGCGGCTGATCCGTCGCAAGGCAAAATGAACTGCCATCCCGGGATCGCGGGCGTCTTGTCCGCCCCCGGGATCGCGGACGTCTCGTCTGCCCTGCGGACGACATCCTGGACAAGCAAGGCTTTTCAAGTATCATTGGCCGTAGAAGACCTGTGGATGGAAAGTTCCTCTTGTTCTTTCCTGTTTTGCCAGTTATCTTGCCAGGAGTCTATGCACGAACTGCCCTTCACCCAATCTCTGCTTGAACTTGCCCTGCGCCATGCACAACAGGCCCATGCTCAGCGTATTACCGATCTCTACATCGTTCTGGGCGAACTCTCGTCATTTGTGGACGATTCCATCCAATTCTACTGGGATACCATTGCCGAAGGCACGATTGCCCAGGGGGCTCGACTGCACTTTCGTCGGGTGCCGGCGGAGTTGCAATGCATGGCCTGCTTTACCAAATACACACCCCAACAGGGTGAACTGCTCTGCCCGAACTGCGGCAGTGTAGGCGCCAAAATCCTGGCGGGTGAAGAATGCTTCCTCGAAGCCATAGACATCGAATAACCCCTCTCCCGCTCTCCTGCTCTCATGCTCCCCTCTCCGTGATTACTCCTAAACAACATCCGTGCTCTCCGTGGCTCAGTGGTTTCCTTACCAAACTAAAGTTGGCATTACGTTCTCCCCTCATCCCACAAACCCACCACCGCAAACGAAAACCATGTCCCGGCAAATCAAAATCCTCGAAAACATCCTGAATGCCAACGATCGCCTGGCCGAAGAAAACCGGGCTCGTCTGGATGCAGCCGGCGTGTTTGCCCTCAACCTGATGGCTTCTCCTGGTGCAGGCAAAACCTCCCTCATCGAGCAAACCCTGGCCCATCTCGGAGATCGCCTGCGGATTGGCGTGATCGAAGGAGACCTGGCCTCCTCCCTGGATGCAGATCGCGCCGCCGCTGCGGGGGCGCAGGCAGTCATTCAGATCAACACCGGCGGAGAGTGCCACCTGGATGCCGTCATGGTGCACAACGCCTTGGACCAGCTGGACCTGAACCATCTGGACCTGCTGATCGTGGAAAACGTTGGCAACCTGATTTGCCCGGCTTCGTTTCAGCTGGGCACCCATGCTTCTGTCCTGGTCGCTTCCACGCCCGAAGGGGATGACAAACCCTACAAATACCCCGGCATGTATCGCGGCGTAGACGTTCTGGTGATCAACAAGATCGACCTGCTGCCATATCTCAACTTTCGCCTGGACTACTTCCGCCGTGGCGTAGAAGCCCTCAACCCTGGGGTGATCACTTTCCCTCTCTCCTGTCGCACGGGTGAGGGCCTCCAGCCCTGGCTCGATTGGCTGATCCAGCACACTCGCAAGACCTGAATCTGACTCATGCACAGCGCCCACATCCGCATTACCGGCATCGTTCAAGGGGTTGGCTTTCGTCCCTTCGTCTACAACCTGGCCGTTCGTCTAGGGTTGACCGGCTGGGTTCGCAACACCTCTGCCGGCGTCGAAATCCAGGTGGATGGCGAACCCGCCGTGGTGCAGGATTTCCTCCGTCGCCTGCGCGACGAAGCTCCCTCCCTGGCACGGATCGACTCCCTGCAGGTCTCCTTTGGTCCCCCCAACGGCTTTCAGACCTTTGAAATTCTCCACTCTCAGCCCATTCCCTCCGCATTCCAGCCGATCTCGCCCGATGTGGCCATCTGTGGTGACTGCCTGCGCGAACTCTTCGATCCCGCCGACCGGCGCTACCGCTACCCCTTCATCAATTGCACCAACTGCGGCCCTCGCTTCACCATCATCCGCGACATTCCCTACGATCGGCCCCAGACTACCATGGCAGTCTTCCCCATGTGTGCGGAGTGTGCGCGCGAATACCACGATCCTGCCGATCGCCGCTTTCATGCCCAACCGGTCGCCTGTCCGGCCTGTGGACCTCACGTCTGGCTGGAGAGGGGAGGTGAAACCCTGGCCGTTGGGGATCAGGCCATCCGTCAGGCCCGGCTGCTCCTCCAGCAGGGATACATTCTGGCCATCAAGGGTCTGGGAGGCTTCCACCTGGCCTGTGATGCCACTCGCGCGGAAGTGGTGACCGAACTGCGCCGCCGCAAACTGCGCGTAGATAAACCCTTTGCCCTGATGATGCCCGATCTGGCCACCGTAGAGCAACACTGCTTTCTCCCTCCTGCCGGTCGCCACCTGCTGACCTCGTCGGAGGCGCCCATCGTCCTGCTGGAGCGCCGCCCTGAATCCACCATTGCCCCTGAAGTGGCCCCTGGCCAGCACACCCTGGGAGTGATGCTCCCCTATACTCCTCTGCATTACCTGCTCTTTGCCGATCCCGATTCTCCCCCTCCCCATTTTGACCTGCCCCCCCTGGTGATGACCAGCGGCAACCTGTCTGAAGAACCTATCGTCACTGACAACCAGGAGGCCCGTCAGCGTCTGGCCTCTCTGGCCGATGCTTTTCTCTTTCACAACCGCGACATTTACATTCGCTGTGACGATTCGGTGATCCGGATCGTGAACCGCTCTCCCGGTGGCGGACTCCCCTCCCTGACCGACTCGGCCTCCCTGGCTGATCCTCCTCGCTTCAGACTCCCCCGCGCCGGTCTGGCCGATCCCGAACCGCCTTCTGGCCCTGACCGATCCACCCTGCCCGATGTCACCTCCCCTGACGGGTCACCTCACCCTGCAGGTGACACCACCCCGGCTGTGCCAGGACCACAAAGTCATCCCCAACGCCCGACCGAATCTCACCCTCCCAGCGATGCCACTCCGTGTGCGGCTGCAGGATCTGTTCCGCACCTGGCTCATTCATCTGCAGACATCGCTCCCACACAGGCGTTTCCCTACCCCATTCGCCGCTCCCGCGGCTACACACCGTTCCCGGTAAAATTCCCTTTTGAAGCGCCCCATCTGCTTGCAACCGGTGCGGAACTGAAAAACACCTTCTGCCTGACCAACGGTCGGTATGCTTTTCTCAGTCACCACATTGGCGATATGGAGAATTATGAAACCCTGCGCTCCTTTGAGCAGGGGATCGAACACTTCGAGCGTCTGTTCCGCGTGCAACCGCTGGCGCTGGCCTGTGACTTGCATCCCGATTACCTGGCCACCCGCTATGCCCTGGAGCGTGCCGAACGCCAGGGATTGCCGGTATTCTCCATTCAACATCACCATGCTCACATTGCCGCCTGCATGGCCGAGAACGGCCTGGATGGAAGCCAACCGCTGATCGGCCTGGCCTTCGATGGCACCGGCTATGGTGATGATGGCACCATCTGGGGCGGGGAGATTTTGCTGGCTGACTATCGCGGCTATCGGCGGCTTGGTCACCTGGAACCCTTCCCTCTACCCGGTGGTGATGCCGCCATTCGCAAACCGGCGCGCACAGCCCTGGCCTTGCTGTGGGCATTGGGATTGGATTGGGATGAGCGTCTGGCCCCGGTCCAGGCCCTGTGCGCCGAGGATCGTCTGCGGCTGCGTGCTCAACTGCAGGCGCGGGTCAACACTCCGCTCACCTCCAGCCTGGGGCGGCTGTTCGATGCGGCAGCAGCCCTGGCCGGCGGCCGGCAGACAGTGAACTATGAGGCGCAAGCCGCCATCGAGTTTGAGGCGGCGGTGGATCCACTGGAGCGAGGGGCTTATCCGTTTGTGTGGAATCAGGATCGGGTCCAGGTACGAACCGCCGTGGAAGCGCTGATCGCCGACGTGCTGTCGGGGGTGCCGTTCAGCGTCATCGCCGCGCGCTTCCATAATGGTCTGGTTCAGGTCTGTCAAACCCTGTGCCTGGATGTGCGTCAGCGATTCGGCGTGAATCGGGTGGCCCTTTCGGGCGGAGTGTGGCAGAATATCACCCTACTTGGACGAACTTTATCACTTTTAGAAGCCGAAGGCTTTACGGTATACATACATCGAGAGGTGCCAACCAACGATGGAGGCCTCTCCCTGGGCCAGGCTGTGATTGCGGCTGAACGCTGGCGTGCTCAGGTGGGATCGGTCCGGTGAAAGGAGTGTTGGATGTGTCTTGGCGTGCCCGGTAAGATTATCGAGAAGTACGAACGAAACGGGATGCCCATGGCGAGAGTGGATTTCGGCGGTGTGGTGCGCGAAATCTGCCTGACTTATGTGCCCGAGGCGCAGGTGGGCGATTACTGTCTGGTTCACGTGGGCTTTGCGCTCAATCTGGTGAGTGAGCAAGAGGCACGCGAGACGCTGGACCTGTTGCGCCAGATCGCCGACCTAGAAGCGGAACTCGGTCCGCCACCGGCGACCTCGTAGGGTGTACGGCGTTCGATGAAGTACCTGAGTGAGTATCGTGACGCGGCCCTGGTACAGGGCGTGATGGAACGGATTCGCCGCCGGGTGACCCGCCCGTGGGTGATCATGGAAATCTGCGGCGGTCAGACCCATTCTATCGTGCGCTATGGCCTGGATCAGATGTTGCCGCCGGAGATCGAGCTGGTGCATGGGCCAGGTTGCCCGGTGTGTGTCACTCCACTGGAGTTGATTGATAAGGCCCTGGCCATTGCCTCACGCCCGGAGGTAATCTTCTGCTCCTATGGGGATATGCTGCGCGTCCCTGGTTCGGGGCGCGATCTGTTCTCGGTGCGCGCCCGGGGCGGAGATGTGCGGATCGTCTATTCGCCCCTCGATGCGGTGGAGATTGCCCGTCGGCATCCGGAAAAGCAGGTGGTGTTTTTCGCCATTGGTTTTGAGACCACGGCGCCGCCCAATGTGATGAGTGTGCTGGCGGCGCGTCGCCTGGGATTGAAGAATTATTCGGTGCTGGTCTCTCATGTGCGGGTGCCGCCGGCGATGGAGGCTATTCTGAGTTCGCCGGCCAATCGGGTGCAGGGATTTCTGCTGGCTGGTCATGTGTGTACGGTGATGGGATATTGGGAATATATCCCCCTGGCTGAGAAATACAGGGTGCCGATGACCGTGACCGGCTTTGAGCCGCTCGACCTGGCCCAGGGCCTGTGGCACACTGTGCAAATGCTGGAAGAAGGTCGGGTGGCTGTGGAGAACGCCTATTCCCGTCTGGTGAGGCGGGAAGGGAATCGGGCGGCTCAGGAAACCATTCGCCAGGTGTTTGAGGAGTGCGATCGCACCTGGCGCGGGATCGGGATGATTCCCAGGAGTGGCTGGCGCCTGCGCCCGGAATTTGCTGAGTTCGATGCGGAGAAGCGCTTCGATGTGGAGGCGATTCAGCCCCAGGAATCTCCCCTCTGTATCGCAGGCCAGATCCTGCAGGGGTTGAAAAAGCCCCGCGATTGCCTGGCCTTTGGCACACAGTGCACGCCCGAACATCCCCTGGGAGCAACGATGGTCTCTTCTGAAGGTGCCTGTGCCGCCTACTATCGTTATGGACGTTAGACTCGCCTATGCCTGATCCGTCTGTGTCTCTTCCCTCATTTGAAGGCCCAATCTGCCCGCTTCCGTTGCCGCACCATGAGCAGATTGTGCTCGGTCACGGTTCCGGCGGCAAGATGTCGCATGATCTGATTCGCCAGACGTTCCTGAGCGCGTTTGATAATCCCATCCTGCGCACCGGGGACGACGCAGCGCCACTAGAGATCGCCGCGGGTCTGCTGGCGATCAGCACCGATGCCCATGTGGTTTCACCGCTGTTTTTTCCTGGTGGAGATATTGGCCGGCTGGCGGTGTGTGGCACAGTGAACGATGTGGCCATGCTCGGGGCACGTCCGCTGTATCTGACAGCCAGTTTTATCCTGGAGGAGGGATTATCGCTGGAGGCGCTGGAACGGGTGGTCGCTTCGATGAAAGCCGCGGCGGAGGAGGCAGGCGTGCAGATCGTGGCTGGCGATACCAAAGTGGTGGAGAAGGGCAAAGCCGATGGGATGTATATCACCACCACCGGGATTGGCGTGCGCCGACCGGGGAGGACCATCGGTGGCGCGCAGGCCCGTCCTGGGGATGTGGTGATCCTTTCCGGGCCGATTGGCGATCACGGGATCGCTGTGCTCAGCGCGCGGGGTGAACTGGGCTTTGAGAGCGATCTTCAGAGTGATGTGGCTCCGCTCAATCATCTGATCGAAGTCATGCTGGATGCCGCGCCCCATCTGCATGTGCTGCGCGATCCCACGCGTGGTGGACTGGCGACCACGCTCAACGAGATCGCCCGTCAGTCCAATTGCGGGATAGTCATTGATGAAGCCACCATTCCCATTCGACCGGCGGTGCTGGCCGCATGTGAAATGCTGGGGTTTGATCCGCTCTATGTGGCCAATGAGGGGAAAGTGGTGGCGATTGTGCCGGCAGAGGAGGCCGAAGCCCTGCTCCAGGCTATGCGTCGCACTCGCTACGGGGAGCAGGCCGTTCCGATCGGTCAGGTGACCGCCGATCCGCCAGGGCGGGTGTTGCTGCGCACGGCCATCGGCACCACCCGCGTCCTGGACATGCTGGCCGGGGAAATGTTGCCGCGCATCTGTTGAGGGGAGGAAGAGCGGTCTGACCTCAGGCCGGCGGCATCGCCCGCGCCTGCAGGCTTTGCCTAGCCCGGTTGACACAGGCCCGGAGCGCGTCAGGCCTTTTCACCATTCCCTGCTTAGCCGTTTGCCGTTATACTTTATCCCATGCCCCAGCGCTACTTTCGTCCCCGCGAAGCCAATGCCTTGTTGCCGCGCTTGCGTCCTCTGATCGGCGAGATGATGGAGATTGCCGCCCACATTCGGGCTCATCAGCCGGAGATCTGGTCGGTGATTGAAAAATCGGTTGGCAACGGAGGCAATGCCCGCATCGCTCAACTGGTACCTGAATTTGAACGGTTGCGCTTTTTGTTTGAGCAGGTAGAGGAAATGGGGGTGGAAATCAAGGATTTGTCGGTCGGTCTGGTGGATTTCCCTGCCTGGCATGAAGGCCGGATGGTCTATCTGTGCTGGAAATACGACGAGGATCAGGTGCGCTTCTGGCATGAGATGGAAACCGGCTTCGCTGGACGACGACCGATCGACTGGGATTGAAGCAACCCTTTGTTCCTGGAGAGAAGGCGAAAAATGAATAAAGGTATTCTATCGGGTGTGGGTGCCTATCTGATGTGGGGATTGTTCCCCATCTATTGGAAGTGGCTACAGCACGTCCCGGCCTTGCAACTCTTGGGTCATCGCATTGGCTGGTCGTTCCTGTTGCTGGCGGGACTCCTGGTGGTGAGCGGTCAATGGAGGGATTTCTACGCTCGCCTCAATGGTCACACTCTGCGGGTTTATTCGTTTGCGGCGATATTAATCGCCACCAACTGGTTGATCTACGTCTGGGCGGTGAACGCCGGTCACATTGTTGAGACCAGCCTGGGGTATTTCATCAATCCCTTGCTCAGTGTCTTTCTGGGGGTGATGGTATTGCGAGAGCGATTGCGCCCGGCCCAATGGCTGCCGATCGGCCTGGCGGCGGTGGGGGTGACCTATCTCACCCTGCGGCATGGTCGTCTGCCGTGGATTGCGCTCACGCTGGCATTTTCGTTTGCCCTCTATGGTCTGGTCAAGAAACTGGCACCGTTGGGATCGCTCTATGGGTTGACGCTGGAGACGGGATTGCTCTTTCTGCCAGCAGCAGGTTACCTGATGTGGAGCGAATGGCAGGGCCAGGGGGCCTTTTTGCATACTGGTCTGATCGCTGATGTGCTGATGTTTGGCGCTGGCGTGGTGACCACTATTCCGCTGTTGCTGTTTGCCTCGGCAGCCCGGGCCATTCCTTTGACCATCATTGGTCTGTTGCAATACATTGCTCCTACCCTGCAATTTCTGTTGGGAGTGTTCCTCTATCATGAGCCATTCGATCAGACGCGCCTGATCGGCTTCAGTCTGGTCTGGATGGCATTAATCATCTTCTGGGTGGAGAATTATCTGGCCCATCATCTGCCAGCGGAGCGGACGCCGGAGTTGGGAGAGGGATAGAAAGTTTTCTTCAGTCGGTACTGACGGTCTGAGCCAGGGTTTCTTCCTGATGAGGCAGGTAGAATAGAGCGGCTATTCCTGCTACCGTCAGAACCACGGCTCCGGAGAGGAAGGGGTAATTCAAGTGGATGTCCAGCATTCGGCCTCCCCAGAGCGGACCGAGGATGCGGCCCAGGCTCATGAAGGCGTTCGCCAGGCCCATAGTGGCTCCCTGGGGCAGGGCGGTCCGTTTGGAAGTGAGCGAGGCCACGCTGGGGCGCAGCAGGGAATTGCTCAACACGAAGAAGCCGCTGGTGAGCATCAGGGCACCCAGCGAGGTCACCGGCAACATGCTGACAAATCCCAGAGCGCTGGCAAAGAGCGCGGTCCGAATCACCGCCGCGTCACCGAAGCGGCGGGTGAGTGGTCCGGTCAACACGCCCTGACCTATGGTGGATACCAACCCGATCATGACCATGATCAACCCAATGGTCGGCGGATCGAAGTGATAGCGACGCTGAGCGTAGAAGCCGAAGATGCCCTCGAAATTGGTCAGGGCAAAATTGTGCAGGAATGCCAGGATCAGCAGAAAGCCGATCGGACTGGAGAGGGAGCGAACCATCAACCCCAGGTCCACACTACGGATACGCTGCTCGCGGCCGGCCCGACGTTCTTCTGGGAGCGATTCGGGCAGCAACCACCCGATCAGGGCCATAGCCACCAGAGAAGTGACGGCAGCGAAGAAGAACGGCGCCTCGATTGTCACCTTTGAAAGAACACCGCCAATACCCGGCCCCAACATCATACCCAGGCCAAAGGCTGCCCCTACTATCCCCATGCCCCCGCCGCGACTTTTCTCGTCCGTGCTATCACTGATGAAGGCCATGGCTGCCGGCATGGTGGCCGAGGAAAGCACTCCTGAAAGGGCTCGCGCGGCAAAAAGCATCCAATATTCGTGCGCAAAGCCCATCATAGCCATGCTCAGGGCGTTGCCCAAGGCGCCGATCCCCAGCACTCGCTTGCGGCCAATGCGGTCAGAGAGGCTGCCCCAGATGGGCGAGAACACCAATTGCATCAGCGAGAAGATGGACATCAACATGCCCATTTGCAGGCCACTGCCCCCGAAGCGCTCGACGTAGAACGGCAGGATCGGGATGATGATCCCAAAGCCGAGCATGGCCACAACCAGGGAAAGGAACAAAATCGCCAAGTTCCGATTGGTAAACATCAGGAACTATTATAATTCCAGAAAGGGCAGGTCGTTGTGGTTTTTTTTGAGAAGATGGATTGAAGAAGATGGCCATGTTTCATCCCCTGCGCCGATACTATGATGCCAATACACGTCTGTTTTTGAAGTTCAGTCCCACTGCCGCCATTCATCGCGCTCTTTGGTTGCCCTGGGTGACCCGTCTTGATCAGGCGCTTCGTGGGGCCGATGAGTTGATCCTGGCCGAAGCACGTGCGCTTCCTTCCGTTCGGCGCATCCTTGATCTGGGATGTGGAGCAGGCGCAACCCTGTTTTACCTGCTTTCGGCTCTGCCCGATTCCCTGGGATGGGGAGTGACCATTTCCCCTGTCCAGGCTCGTCTGGCAAAGCGTCATGCCCCGTCGAACGCGCTCATCCTCGAGGCCGATTTTCATGACCTGCCCCTGATAGGCGGCTTCGACCTGGCCTATGCGATCGAAGCCTTCGTGCACACGCCTCATCCTGATCGCTTTTTCCAGGAGGTGGCCCGGCTGATACGCCCAGGGGGACGGTTGATCTTGGTGGACGATGTCCTGGAGTGGCGTGATTCTTCCTGGCGAACCGTGTATCAGCAGGGCTGGCATGCGCCTGCGTTGCTCCCCGTGGAACAGGTCCAAACGCTGGCGGCCGCTCATGGCCTGATCCTGGTCTGCGATCGTGATCTGACGCCCTGGCTGCGTCTTCGCCCGCTGCCAGACCTTCTGGCCAGGATTCTCCTGGCTTTTGGGCGTCCCTTTCTCCGTGCTCATCCCTTGCTCTCTTCTATGCTGGGTTCGATGGCGTTGCAACAGTCCCTTCGGGATGAAGCCATACGTTATCATATGCTGATTTTTTTACGTCAGTGAGTTCGCGCCCGTTTGTCTTTCTCACAGCTGGCACCCGGGGCGATGTTCAGCCGATCCTGGCTCTGGCCCGAGGGCTGATCGAGCATGGCGCGCCAGTGCGTCTGGTTGCTCCGCCGGCCTTTGGAGCGTGGATTCAATCCTTCGGCGTCCCCTTTGCTCCGCTGGATGGCAATCCCAGCGATTTGCTGGTCGTTCCTGAGGGTCAACTTGCGCTTCGTCGCCAAGCTCAGCTGCTACGAGGGATCCAGGCCACATATGTCTTTTGGAAGCGCGCTCGTCCGCTCTATGCTCGCATGTTGACCAGCGCGGCCGAGGCCTGTGGCGATGCCCGGGCGGTGCTGATCGGTTTAGCGTCGGTTTGGGGCGTGCATGTTGCGGAATGGCTGGGCGTTCCTTGCATCGGTACCTTCCTTCAGCCGGTCACTCCGACAGAAGCGTTTTTCTCTCCTCTCCTGCCCTGTGTTTGTCATTTTGGCCGGCGGCTCAATCGCCTTTCTCACATCCTGGCCGCCCATCTGCTCTTTTTGCCATGGCGAGAAGGGATCAACGCCTGGCGTCGGGAACGGGGGTTACGCCCGCTAGTGACTCTGGATTTCACCACCCGACTGGATCAACTTCTCTACGGCTTCAGCCGTCACGTCGTTCCTGCTCCAGCCGACTGGCCCTCTAAGGCCGTCATGACGGGATATTGGACATTGCTCGAGGATTCTGACCCTGGCGACTTCCCGGCGGAACTGGAAGCGTTTCTCCAGACGGGTTTGCCGCCTCTCTACATCACGTTTGGTTCGCCCGGCGCCTGCAACCTGACCGACCTGATCGCGGTGCTGATCCAGGCGATAGAACAGGTGGGCATGCGGGCAGTGATCTCCCTTCCGAGGGGATTTTCCGGGCCTGCGTTGCCGCGGTTTGTCTTTCCGTTGACGATTGAGGTCTCTCATGCGCGCCTGTTCCCACAATTGAGCGGAGTGGTGCATCATGGCGGCGCCGGCACCACAGCCGCCGGCTTGATGGCCGGCCTGCCCACGCTGATCCTGCCCAGCGCCGTGGACCAATTTTTCTGGGGAAAACGCGTGCACGACCTGGGTGCAGGTCCGCCACCGATCCCTCTACATGCCGTGACCGTGAAACGTCTATCGGCTTCGCTACAAGTTCTACAACACCCGCAGACCCGGCAACGTGTTCACGATCTGGCCCAAACATTGAAGGCCGAAAACGGCGTGGAGACCGCTGTCCATCTCTTGCTTGCTATGGATGTTTCCTGACTCGCCACAAACAGAATGCCTGTCCGTTATTTTCTTTCAGCCGATAGTGGCTTGTTGTTCTTCTCCCCCCTCCACAAGAGCACCATCGCCAGGATAGCCAGGAGGCTACTGAACCAATATGGCGCGGAGATGGCCAGAAATTGAAAACTCACTCCCGCCAGGGCCGGGCCAAACAGATTGGCCACACCGATCACCGATTGTTGTCCCCCCATCAACTGCCCCTGAGACGAGGCAGGCGCCCGCAACGAAAGCAGGGCAGTCAGCGAGGGGATGCTCACTCCACTCCCCAGGGCGGCGATCCCCACCGACAGATAGAGTATCCAGGCAGCAGGGGTGATGGCTATGCCGCTCAGTCCCATGGCCATCAGCCCCAATCCGATCAGAGCCAGGTGAGATTCAGGCATGACCCGGCGAATACGCCCATACAGAACTCCCTGGACGAACACAGCCAGCACGCCCACATAGGCGAAAAAGAAGCCATTTTCACGGGCTGACCATCCAAAGCGGCGATGACTGAAAAGAGGAAAATTCATCTGCAAGCCTGAAAATCCCAGGTTAATCAGGAAGATCGCCACCAGGAGTGGCCGTAGTTGCTGCATGCCGAGCAGGTCTCTGACCTGACTCAACGCATTCCACGACATTGGCCTGGTGGCGCGCCGCAACGGATCCAGCGATTCGGGCAGGAGCATCCAGCCGTACAACACGTTGAGCAGGGCCATCAGCGCAGCCACAAACGCTGGCACACTGAGCCCGAAATCGCTCAACCATCCTCCCACCGCCGGGCCGATCATCATCCCGATCCCGAAGGCTGCGCCGAGCATGCCCAGACTCCGGCCTCGATTTCCTTCATCGGTCACGTCGGCGACATACGCATAGGCCGTGGTGAGATTATTGCCCGTCAAACCATCCAGAAGAACGGCCAGGAGCAGCACCCCCAGCGATTGGGCTATGCCGAACAATCCATATGCCACCGCCGTCCCGCCCAGACAGATCAACAGGACGGGTTTACGTCCTACCCGATCAGACAGGCTTCCCAACACGGGTCCGCTGAACAATTGCAGCAAAGCATACAGACTGCCCAACATGCCGGCGATGGCCGCATTGCCCCCACTGCGCACGACGAAAAACGGCAGCAACGGGATCATCATGCTATATCCCCACACGTCCACCATCACGGTCAGGAACAGGAAGAGCAGGGGAGAGCGTCGCATGGGACGTATTATACGCTGGCAAGCCTCTTAAGCAGATAAGGGGCACTCCTGCCCCATATCCTGACGAACCGCAGTGACACTTCCACGGGCCTGCGACCCAGATTGCTCCAACTGTGGCGAACAGGGAGACCTCTCCTGATGTCGCCCGATCGCTGTGGTTTCTCTCAGGCTCGATCTGCCACTGGAGGGATTTCGGGCGGATGTGTCCCAATGTTGTCAGGATTTTGGGGACGAGTCAGGCGGTAGAGCGGAATGCGGCCCAGGTCTCTTTCCAGGTGTCTTTGCCACGCATGCCTCAGGGGCCAGGCCGGGATTGTCTCCGTTTGACCGGGTCATCTGCATGGGAAGCGGTGGGGAGGACCGCCGTTCCCTCTCGATTTTACCCCAACCTCAGCCAGCCACCATGCTCCCCCCTCCCCCGACTGTTTTGGGACACACCCTTTCTGCCTGATCGAACCGGGCACGATTCACCGCCAAAATTCACCTGCTTAGATCAGGCCAACCAGGCGTGCCCGCTCTCGACAGGTTGATCAGAAAAACCTCCGTTTACGCGCCGGTTGTGCTGCTCCCAGGTCATTCATTACAAGACCCGATCGAAGTCTATTCAACCTCACTCTCCACCCATTAAACTGTGCTATACTCTTAGCATGCACACCTCACCAGTCGAATGGGTAACCTGGGCTGAACGCCTGCGCCGCTATAACCTGGCTGACTTTTTCGCCTGGTTGCTGGAGGCCGGTGAACCGTTTGCGCTGCTGGGCGCGCAGGCGCTCCTGGTAGCCCGTCCGTTGATCGGCACCTCTGGAGAAGCCCTGGCGAGTCTCCTGGAAGACGAGCAAGCCCGTCACGCTTTCGTTGCCTATCTGCGCCGAGAGGAGGGGAAATGACGACCGAACTGGTTGCCCTGGCCCTGGTCGTGATCGCCACAGTGCTTCTGCCTGCCTTGCGTTTCTTGCGACGCAAAGCCCCTCTCCTCCTGCGTGACATTCCTGCCTTCTCGCACCTGCGTCGGGCGGCGGGAATGTCGGTCGAAGAAGGAACCCGGCTGCATCTTGTCCTGGGGCAGGGGGATCTGCTCTCCCCACGCGGGGCCGCTTCGTTTGCTGCGCTGGCTCTATTACGTCGGATCGGTGAACGCTCTTCCATCGGAGATCGCCCGCTGATCGCCAGTGCCGGCGATGCGACGCTCACTCTGCTCGCCCAGGATACGTTACAAACCGCCTATCAGGTCGCGGGAGAAGAGGAACGCTTTCGGCCAGAGCAGAGTCGGCTGAGTGGTCTGACTCCCTTCTCCTATGCCGCCGGCACCATGAGCACGATCTCCCAGGAACAGGTTTCCACCAACATCCTGATCGGTGACTTTGGAGCCGAAGCCGGGCTTCTGGCCGATGCAGCCGAGCGAACAAACACCACCTTGATCGCCGCGGCGATGGAGCCAGCCGCCCAATCGGTGCTGTTTGCCAGCACGGTAGAACCGCTGGTGGGAGAAGAACTGTTTGCGGCTCCAGCCTACCTCAGTCAGGACGCGTCCCAACAGGCTGGCTTGCAGACGCAGGACCTGTTGCGCTGGATTCTCATCCTGACCATGTTACTCCTGGCCGGTCTGAAAGCCGTGGGAGGGTTATGAAGTCTCGACCTGTTCCAACCGCTATCGCCATGGCCATCGGCTTGCTGATCCTGGCAGGGTCATTCCTGCCCATCCCCATGTTGAGAGCGGTGAGCACAACATTGCTGGATTGGGCAATCCTGCTGGCGGCGATCGCTGTGCTGGTGGGCATTGGCAACCTGTTCCACGTGCACTTCTTGCGCCTTCGCCGGCGTCAAGCCGGCGCCCTGGAAAGCCTGATCCTGCTGGTTGCCTTGCTGGCCACTCTATTGATCGGTGTGGTAGGGGGCGCATCCCATCCCTGGATGCAGGCCGCAGTGGAGGCCATCCTGGTTCCGGTCGAGGCTTCCCTGATGGCTGTGTTGTCGGTGACCCTGCTGTATGCGGCCATGCGATTGTTGCGTCGCCGGCTAGATTGGATGGCGATCGTCTTCCTGATCACCGTGGCGATCTGGTTGCTTTCGTATGTTTCGCTGCCTGTCCTGGGCGAAATGCCTGTCTTGAGTGACTGGGTGCGCCCCTGGTTATTGATGAGTCCCATCGCCGGGGGATTGCGGGGACTGCTTCTGGGGGTGGCCCTGGGTGCTCTGGTGACCGGGTTGCGCGTCTTGTTTGCCCTGGATCGTCCCTATGGGGGGAAATGATGGACGAGATCCTCTGCACCAACTGCGGAACTCCCAATCGGCGTGACCAGGAAGTGTGCTCTTTCTGCCAGTCGCCCCTTCAACCGATCGCTAGCAAGGATCGCCTTCGCCCTGGACTGGCACCCACGGAAAAATCCACCTCTGAACTCGAACCGCTCTTGCCCGACTGGTTACGTCAGGCCCGTGAGGCCGCTCGCTCCACCGCCCCTGAAGCCCCAAAAGAGCCGCCACCCGAACCGACTATTCCCGAACCCGCTTCTTCTCCGGACCTCCCGGACTGGCTGGCCGGCCTTGAAGCGATCTCCCAGGAAGAAGAAGAGGAACTCCCTGACTGGCTAAGGGGAGAACTCGCCTCGCCTCCCACCGAAGCGACTCCGCCGGGGCTATCCTTCCAGGAACCTGTTCCGCCGGCGCAATCGCTGGACGAACTGGGCGGCGTAGCCCCCATCGCAGGCCCGGCGACAGGCGAGGAAGACCTGATGGCCTGGCTCCAGACCTCCGAAGAGGAAACTCCTGAATCATTCGATGTGACCTCTGACTGGCTCTCCCGTCTGGAAGGTTCCTCGGCTCTCCCCTCGGACGAGACAACGGTTCAGCCATCGGTGGAAGAGCCTGCGACTCCCCCGGCGACGGGTGAGTTGCTCGATTGGTTGAATCAGATAACCGCTGAAAGCGCCCCTGCCTCGCCGACTGTGACCACCGAAGAGACCCCCTCCCCGGACGTCTCTCCTTTTGCTGTCACAGAGGGCGAGTCGTTGGACGATTGGTTCTCTGGCCTGGGCAGGGCGGGCGAGCCTCCTGTCAGCGCAACCGAAACGGGTGTCACTGCCGGCGAACCAGCCTTTGACCTGCCCGATTGGTTGAAATCTGTGACCGAAACCAGTGCCCCTGAAGGAAGCGGCCGGGTTTCGGTTTCCCCTGAACCTCCCTCCGCTTCAGACTGGATGGTTTCTCTGGAGACCAGGCCAGCGTCGACTCTGCCGCCAGAAGCGACATCTGGCGACGTTTCCCTGCCTGACTGGCTATCGCAATTCCCAGAGACGGCAACACCTTCAGATTCATCGGCCACTGAGTCCCTTCCAGAAGCCGGCTTTCCCGCGTGGATGCAACCCGAATCTGCCGGGGCGGGTGCCCCGCCGTTCGGGGCAGAGACCCCGTCGGGGGTCGAGGAGGAGGCGGCCGTCCCGGACTGGTTGCAGCAGGCCGCCGGGGCGGGTGTTCCGCCGTTCGGGGCAGAGACCCCGCCGGGGGTCGAGGAGGAGGCGGCCATCCCGGAGTGGTTGCAGCAGGCCGCCGGGGCGGGTGTTCCGCCGTTCGGGGCAGAGACCCCGTCGGGGGTCGAGGAGGAGGCAGCCGTTCCACCGGATTGGTTGGGTGCTTTCGCCAGCCAGGAAACACCGACAACGCCGCCGGTAGTTTCTACAGAGATGCCACACGCACCGGCCTTTGTGTTTTCCGAGGAAGCACAGCCGGCGATTGAGGAAGACCTGTTCTCGCTTCAGATGCCCGACTGGCTCTCGGGCATTACGCCAGCGGATGAGGCTAAAACGCTTGCTGAAGAACAGGTTCTTGCTGAGGGATTGGCCCCGGCCGAATTGCCTTCCTGGGTGCAGGCGATGCGACCGGTGGAAACGGTGTTGCCTGGCGAACCAGCGATGCCGGTGGAGGAAGGGCCGGTGGAAGTGAGTGGACCTCTGGCCGGCCTGCGAGGGGTGTTGCCACCGATAGAGAAGATCGTCTCCAGCAAGCCTCGGCCTCAGGGCCTGCTGCTCCAGGCCAGTGAGGCCCAACAGGCTGACGCTCAGTTGCTCGAACAATTGTTGCTCGAGGAGGCTCAGTCGCGACCCATTCCTGGCAGTCCCATCCTGGCTTCGCAACGAACGCTGCGCTGGGCTTTGGCGGCGGTGTTGTTGCTCGTTGTGCTGGCTGTGCAACTGCTCGGCCTACGTTTGATCCCCTTGCCGATGGGTGTGCCGATTGAAAACGAACGGGCTATACGGGTACTGGATGCTTTGCCGACAAACGCGTCTGTGCTGATGGTGTTCGATTATCAACCTGCGCTGGCCGGTGAGATCGAGGCAGTGGGCGTTCCCTTTGTGGATCGTCTGCTGGGTCTGCGTTCGCCGAATATCACGGCTCTGTCCACTTCGCCTGTCGGCATGGCTCTGGCGCAGCGCTTCATGACACACTTGCAGCGGCGGTATCCTTCCCTGGACGAGAGGTTTATTCGCCTGGGTTATCTGCCTGGCGGCGCAATGGGTATACGTGCCTTTGCCCTCCATCCTCGACTGGCACTGCCTTCCGATCTCTGGCAACATCCGACGCTGCAATCAGTGAAGCAGTTCTCCGACTATGACGCCGTGATTCTGCTGACCGACCAGGCCGGCATCGCCCGCTCGTGGATCGAGCAAACCAGCGATCAGAGCCAGGGACGTTTTCTGGTGGTGATTGCCAGCACACAGGCCGCTCCGCCGATCCAGCCCTATGTGCTCTCCGGTCAGGTGGATGGATTGCTCAGCGGTCTGGCAGTGGGCGCGGCCTTTGAGGCTTCAACCAATTCAGGGGGGCCGGTGGGCGCGTACTGGGATGCGTATCAGGGTGCTTTATTGCTGTCAGCAGTGCTGATCCTGGCTGGTGGTATCGTAAGCCTGGTGGAGCAGGCTCGTGAACACTATCCCTTCCAGAAGGCAAAACCATGATGCCGACCGAGTTCCTCTCTGGCCTGATCGGCTTCTTGCTCACCCTGCTGGTGTTCAGTTATCTGTTTGGCGATACGATCCTGTTTCGGTTTGCTGTGCACCTGTTTGTCGGTGTAGCGGCAGGCTATGTAGCCGTGGTTACGCTCGATGAAGTGATCTGGCCATATCTGATTCTGCCCCTGGTACAGGCGCCGCTGGTCGAACGTGGCCTGTTGATCGTTCCTCTTTTGTTGGGCACGCTGTTGTTGATGCGTCTTTCTCCACGGCTGGCCTGGCTGGGGCGCCCGGCAGTGGCATACCTGGTGGGTGCGGGTGCGGCCGTGGCGATCGTCGGCGCCGTGCAGGGCACGCTGGCTCCGCAACTTCTGGCAGCAGCGGAAGCGTTTGACCTGGCAACCCTGACCGGGCGCGGCATCCATCCGTTGGAGGTGCTTTTCAACGGCACGGTCATGCTAATTGGCACGATTGCTACGCTGGCTTATTTTCATTTTGGCGCGCGTCGCCAACCCGGTGGTTCGATCCGACGCCATCGGGTGATCGAACTGATTGCCTGGCCAGGCAAGATCTTCCTGGCCCTGACGCTGGGTGTGTTGTTTGCAGGTGTGTATCTGGCCGCTCTGACTGCCTTGGTTGAACGAACCCGGGCGCTGCTCTCTTTTGTGTTCTCTTTATTTGGATTGTAGTTAAATCGAGCACCTTGTTGCGGCAGGAGACCGCGCGATGCCGATCTCACTGGTTGAAGGAAATTCATTGCTGGCCATTGACGTGGGCCCATCCACCACACGGGTTGTGCTGTTCGATGTGGTCGAGGGGATGTATCGCTTCGTGGCTGTTGGTCAGGCTCGAAGTACAGCCGAAGCGCCCTATAACGACATTGGTCTGGGAATTCGCGAAGCCATCGAGCGCCTTCAGAAAATCACCGGGCGGACATTTCTGGATGGGCAACGTCGGCTGCTCTTGCCAGTGCAGGCCGATGGCTCGGGTGTGGATGCAGTGGTGGCAACCGTATCGGCGGGCCCGGTGCTGCGCGTTGCAATTGTGGGTTTGCTGAACGAGGTCTCACTGGAGTCGGCTCACCATCTGGCCGAGACCACCTACGGGCAGATCGTGGAACGGCTGAGTCTGAACGATCGCCGACGCCCGGATCAGCAGATAGATGCGCTGATGCGCGCCCGTCCAGACCTGATCATCCTGACTGGTGGAACGGATGGAGGGGCCTCACGGGCCGTGCAGCACATGCTCGACACAGTCGGATTGGCCTGTTACCTGATGCCGAAAGAGAAACGCCCAGCCATTTTGTTTGCCGGGAACAGCAGTCTGGCGAAAGACGTCAGTCAATTGCTGGCTCCCCTCAGCCCGGAGGTACGCATCAGCCCAAACGTGCGCCCCACCCTGGATCTCGAAGACCTGAACCCGGCCATGCACGAACTGGCCGATCTGGTTAATTCCATTCGTTTGCGACAGATCAACGGAATGGAAGAACTTTCTGTCTGGGCTAAAGGACACCTGCTCCCTACAGCGTATGCTGCCGGCCGAATGGTGCGCTTTTTGAGTCGATTGACCGGATCGAGCGGTGGCGTGCTTAATGTGGGGTTGGGCGCGGCTTCAGCACACGTGATCGCTGGTTTTGATGGCGATCTGTGCCTGCGCGTGTATCCCCAATACGGGTTGGGAGAAAACCTAGCAGATGTCTTCCGTCAGATCTCTCTTCACGATTTTATGCGCTGGCTTTCCCTGGATATTCCTGAGAGCAGCATGATCAACGCTATTTATCAGCGGGTTCTCTTTCCATCCATCGTTCCTGCTACTGTTGAAGATCGGTCTATCGCCCAGGCGATTTCGCGCCAGATGCTGTATATGGCTATCCAGGCCGCCCGAAGAGACTTCCCAGAAAGCGCTCCCTTTTTGCATCCGGACCTGATGCCACGCCTGGAATTTCTTTTTGCCAGTGGCGGCCCGTTGACCGACGGAAGCACACCGGGACAGAACCTGTTGTTGCTCCTGGATGCCGTGCAGCCGGTGGGCGTAACCCAGGTGTTGCTCGACCGCTATAATGTATTGCCTCTTTTGGGAGTAGCCGCCGGCTGGAATGCCCTGCTGCCCGTGCATATTCTTGAATCGGGCACCTTCCAGAATCTGGGGACGACGGTCTCCGTGGTCAGCCAGGCCCCTTATGGGACTCCGATTCTTCAGGTGCGACTGCGATATGAGGATGGAAATGAAGCCCGGTTGGAGGTTCGGCAAGGGGCGCTGGAGACCCTTCCCCTGGCCACGCGGCAGACGGCGCGTCTCTCGCTGCGACCACTCCACCGGGCAGATGTGGGTTTTGGCCCCGGCCAGGGCAGGACGATCCCGGTCAACGGTGGTGCTCTGGGCGTGGTGATTGATGCTCGGGGACGCCCCATTGGGCTTCCCTCTGATCCCGTGCGGCGACGGGAACTCTTTCAGAAGTGGCTCTGGACGTTGGGAGGCTGATCCATGCTTGCGCCTGTGCTGCACATTTTGCCCCTGACCACGATTCAACGCAGGCGAGTTTTACCGGTGCCAGGCGTGGTGCGGGTTCGCTTGAATCAACAGCTCTCGGCTGGAGATGTGGTTGCCGAAGCGCATTGGGCGCGCGAACACATCCTGATTGATGTGGCCCGCCAATTGGGCGTCTCGGCGACGGTGGCAGATCGCCTGATCCGCTGCAAAGAAGGGGATGAACTGGCGCCTGACTCGCTGATCGCCATGACGAGAGGGCCGTTCCCGCGCCAGGTGCGCGCCCCGCGCAATGGCCGCGTTGTCGTCGTTGGCGCAGGACGTGTCTTGCTCGAGGTAGGCGAAGTGAATCTGACGGTGCGGGCCGGTTTGCCCGGTCAGGTGATTGAAATTCTCCCTGATCGAGGCGCGGTCATTCAGACTGCCGGGGCCTTGATCCAGGGTGTATGGGGCAATGGCCGTATTGAGACTGGGGTCCTGTTCAATCTGATGGAGTCACCAGATACCGTCCTCTCCCCTAGTCGTCTGGACGTGAGCCTGCGCGGCATGGTGATCCTGGGCGGAATCGTGCACACCGCGGAGACCCTGCAAATTGCGGCGGAATTGCCCGTGCGCGGCCTGATTCTCTCCAGCCTGAACCCGGATCTCATCCTGTTGGCCTTGCAAATGCGTTATCCTATTCTGTTGACCGACGGTTTCGGCCATATCCCGATGAACAGTGCAGCCTATCTCCTGCTGACCACCAATGTCAGACGCGAGGTCACGGTCAACGCGGAGAGCCCCGATCGGTATAGTGGAAGGCGGCCTGAAGCGATCATCCCTCTTCCGGTAGCCAACCAACCAGCCCCTGCTGCAGACGTGATCACCTTTGCTGAAGGACAGCAAGTGCGCCTGCGCGCTGGCGCGCGGTATGGCGTCATAGGATCGATCGTTCGTCTATACGAGGAGCCGGTTACGCTACCCAGTGGTCTGCGAGCGCCATCAGCCGAAGTACGCCTGGAGTCAGGCGAAGAGATGCTCATCCCTCTGGCTAATCTCGAAGTTGTGGGATAATTTTGGAATGCGGCCCACGTTCATGCCTGCTCAGACTCAACCAGGAGAGTGACCCATGTACGAAGACAACCAGGAATTCGTTCCCCTAGAAGAGGAAGAACAGCCACCGGAAGAGTCGGGGAATCGCACCTTTCTGATCGCGGCGGCCGTTCTCGGTGGATTGGTCCTGCTCTCGATCGCCTGTATTGCTATCTATGGACTGGTGATTCTGCCCCGTCAGGCTGCTGCTCGACAAAATCAACAGGCGACCCTGGTGGCTCAGGAATTGCTGGTCAGCCAGGGATTGACCGGTACGGCTGCCGCCGACATGCTTACCCTGCAAGCCATGGCGACCCCTACCCTGCCTCCGACTTCAACACCGGTGGTCCAACTACCGACCCCGACGGTTGCTACTCCTGATCCGGCAACGGCCACGGTTGCGGCGGCTCTCACCCAGGCCGCCCAGGCCCAGTTAACGGCCACTGTGGTGCCTACCTCTACCTTGTTACCTCAAACCGGCTTTATGGATCAAACCGGGGCGCCCGGGTTGATGGTGATGGCGATCGCTTTGATCGTGGTGATTGTTCTGGCACGACGACTGCGCACGATTCCACGATAGTCCAAAGCAGTAGGACAGGCTTGTAGGCCTGTCCTACTTAGCAAATATCAGGTTCAGCCCGTTTACTGACCGGACCAGGCAATACCCTCAGGAGATGCTCATCTCAGCCAGGTTCTCTTCCGCCTTGCTGAGCACGATTTCGCCCTCCTCCACAGAGACCAGGATGGTATCTCCGTTCTGGAATTCACCAGCCAGCAATTTATCGGAGAGCGGGTCTTCCACCTTTTGCTGGATCACGCGACGCAGCGGACGAGCGCCGAACTCTGGATCATATCCCAGATCAGCCAGGGTGGAGAGCGCCTCGGGGGTGGCGATCAGGCTCAGGTTGTGCTGCTTTAGCCGTTCAGCCACTTTGTTCAGTTCCAGACCGACGATCTGCTGAATGTCATCTTTGTTCAGGGCACGGAAGATGATCACTGCATCCAGACGGTTGAGGAACTCCGGTCGGAAGGCGCGGCGCAGCGAATCGTTCAGTTTTTTGCGCATCTCCTCGTAGGGGATTTGATCCTCGCTGGATGGATCGCGCCCGGTCTGGAAGCCCAGGCTGGTTTGTCGTTTGATCATCTCGGCCCCAATGTTGGAGGTCATGACGATGATCGTGTTGCGGAAGTCCACCTTGCGCCCTTTGGCATCGGAGAGGTGCCCTTCCTCCATGATTTGCAACAGCATATTGTGGACTTCAGGATGGGCTTTTTCCACCTCATCGAAGACCACGATCGAGTAGGGGCGACGGCGAATGGCCTCAGTCAACTGGCCGGCATCTTCGTAGCCTATGTAGCCGGGCGGCGCCCCAACCAGACGCGAGGCCGTGTGTCGCTCCATGAATTCGGACATGTCCAGTTGCAAAGCCGCGTCCTCGCTGCCGAACAGGAACTTGGCCAGGGCTTTGGTCAACTCGGTCTTACCGACCCCGGTCGGGCCGAGGAACATAAATGAGCCGATCGGCCGCCGCGGATCTTTCAAGCCCGCACGGGCGCGGCGGACAGCGCGCGAGATCGCCACGATGGCTTCTTCTTGACCAACGATGGACTTGCGCAGTTCTTCTTCCATTTTGAGCAGGCGCTGCGACTCCTCTTCAGCCAGTTGCATCACGGGCACGCCGGTCCACATTGAGACCACTTCGGCGATGTCCTCAGCGGTGACTTTCGGACTATTGGCTCGATCCCACCCAGAGCGCAGGCGTTCGATCTGGCTTTCCAGTTCCAGAGCACGCTCTTCCCATTCTCGCACGTCTTCGTAGTTGCCCTCTTCCTGGGCCAGGGCCCGGTTCTGATGGGCAATGCGCAATTGCTGGTAAAGTTCCCTGGCCTGTCTGGCGGCCGGGCTTTTATACATGCGCACCCGTGAGGCGGCTTCGTCAATCAAGTCAATCGCCTTGTCGGGCAAGAAGCGATCGGTGACATAGCGTGATGAGAGATTGGCGGCGGCCTCCAGCGCTTCATCGGTAATCACCAGATGATGGTGCTCTTCGTACAATGGGCGCAAGCCTTTTAAGATTTCGATGGTCTCTTCAACGCTGGGCTCGTCCACGTGCACGGGTTGGAAGCGCCGTTCCAAAGCAGCGTCGGATTCGATGTATTTGCGATATTCATCCAGGGTGGTGGCCCCGATCACCTGCAATTCACCACGCGACAGGGCAGGCTTCAAGATATTGGCGGCGTCTACCGAGGAACCGGCAGCGCCGGCTCCTACCAGCATGTGTACCTCATCAATAAACAGGATGGCTCCCGATTGTTTCAGTTCTTCAATCACCCGTTTGAGACGTTCTTCAAACTGGCCGCGGTACATCGTTCCCGCCACCAGCGAGCCCACGTCCAGTTGTAGCAGGCGTTTGTTCATCAGGGGAGCCGGCACATCTCCCTCGACGATGCGCTGGGCCAGGCCCTCGACGATGGCGGTCTTGCCCACGCCCGGTTCACCGATCAGGGCCGGGTTGTTCTTGGTGCGACGCGCCAGAATCTGGATTACTCGCTCAATTTCCATCTGGCGTCCGATGACCGGGTCGAGTTTCTTCTCTTCGGCTTTGCTGGTCAGGTCAATCGCCAGTTGATCCACCAGGGGGGTCTTGGCCGCGCTCTGCCCAGATCGCTGGGGGCCGGCCGGGGTGGGTGCGGCAGCGGATTCGTTAAGCACGCGACGGGTTTGACGACGAATCTGCTCCGGCGTCACGCCCAGGCGGCGCAACACTTCCAGGGCCACCCCCTCCACGCGCACCAGGGCCAGCAGGATGTGTTCGGTGCCAATGTAATGATGACCCATGCGGCGGGCTTCTTCGACCGCGTATTCCAGAACCTGTTGGGTGTCGGGGGCCAGGTCAATCTTTCCACCGGTGTAACGGCCAGGCGGGGAGAGGCGCTCGACCATCTCGCGCACCCGGCCCGAATCCAGGCCGAGTTCGCGTAGTACACGTCCGGCCACGCCACCCTCTTCATCAATCAGACCAAGCAGCAGGTGCTCGGTGCCGATGGAGTTATGACGGACTCGCTCAGCCTCGCTATGGGCAAGACTCAACACCCGTCTCGCCCGTTGGGTAAAACGTTCCATTCCAGCCATACAGTCTCCAACTTCTGAAAAAGCGACAAAACACGTCTTGAAAAGATTCTACCAAACATCATCGTCAAGGATGTGTTGGAGTTTGATTAGAGTTTACACCATCCGGGCTCGCTGGCGGCTCGATAGCGAGCAGCGATGGAGGATCAGCGTTGATCACCGTCTCCTTGAATTGTACCGCGTGCCTGTCGATCCAGCAATTTGATCAGGTTCTGATGGGCGATCTCATCCAGCGACAGGTCCAGTTCTGTGCAGATTTGAGCCAGATACCACAACACATCTCCCAGTTCGGCCGCCAATCGGCGACGGATTTCGTCATTGATTTGGCCCTGATGATCGCGAAAAACCTTTTTGATCTTGCCTGCCACTTCACCTGCCTCACTGGCCAGCCCCAAAACAGGATAGATCACCCCATGTCCAATATGGGGATAGCGAGCAGTGAGGCGAGATTGTTTCTGGTAGGTAGAAAAGTCCATGATCAGTACTCCACAACATAGATGACTCTACTGCAAAAACCCCTCACCGCCGAGAACGCGGGAGAGCGCAGAGCCGAAAAGGCCAAAATCTGCACCGAACATGCCGTTTTTTTGCTAAAAAAGTCAAAATCTTCGCGTTCTCTGCGCACTCTGCGGTGAAATGACCTTTTTGCAGTGAAGTCATAGATGAGTCTATGCTACCACAGGATCAGCATCCGGAGGGTCTGCGCTTCAGCCTGGATGACAACAATAATTCCATTGCGAATCTGTTGCGCCTGTTCGGCGGTAATGCCGCCAGCCAGGCTGTTCGGCCGCAACGGATCGTGGTATACACTCTGCCGTAGCCCCAGGCTATCTCTGTGTGCGTAACCGGCCCTCTCATGCAAGCGAGGGGGCCGGTTTTCTCTTGCCAGCGCTTTCCAATGCTGGTGGATCACAATGGATACAACGGACCGTATTTTGTTTTGAGATACTCGATATATGGTCGAATAGTCAGATCCCCCCCTGTTACCCGCCGAATCAATTCTGGCGCAGTATATTTGCGACCATGACGATAAATGTTTTCAGTCAACCAGTGCCGAAGTGTATCAAACCGGCCCTGGCGGATCTCGTCTGGGATCTGTGGGTGGGCTTGAAGTGCCTGAGCGTAGAATAGAGCGCTGAGCACGTTTCCTAATGTATAGCCCTGAAAGGCCCCACCTATCGCCCCACTGTACCAGTGCACATCCTGCAAAACGCCATCTCGATCGTCCGGAGGCACGATTCCAAAATCGGACAGAAAGCGATCGCGCCAGGCCTCAGGCAGATCACGGACGGTCAGGGTTCCCTCCAGAAGTTGTAGTTCCAGATCGAAGCGTAGCATGACGTGCAGGTTGTAAGTCACTTCATCTGCATCGGTGCGGATCAACGACTTTTCCACCTTGTTGATGGCGCGGTAAAACGTCTCCAAGGAAACAGCACCGAGTTGTTCGGGAAAGCGAGCCTGTAAACGGGGATAGAAATATTCCCAAAAACCGAGACTGCGCCCTACCACGTTCTCCCACAACCGGGATTGGCTCTCGTGCACGCCAGCGCTGACTCCACCAGCCAGGGGTGTATTCTCATAGGCTGGATCGATCCCTTGCTCATACAACGCATGCCCGGCCTCGTGAATATTGCTAAACAGCAACTCGCCCAAATAGTCTTCTCGAACGCGAGTAGTAATGCGCACATCTCCAATAGAGAAGGCAATCATGAAGGGATGGTGGGTCTTATCAATCCGTCCGCGCTGGAAGTCATATCCGATCTGGCGCACGACCTCAGTGCTGAACTCGATCTGGGCCATCTCCGGATAGGTTTTGCGCAGGCACGAGTCATCTGCGGCTGGCTGAGAGGTGATGGCTTCTACCAGCGGCACCAGTTCCTGGCGCAGATCGTGGAACAGGGAGCGCAGTGTAGCGGCCTTCATGCCATAGTCCGAAAAATCGATCAAGGGATCGGCAATATGCTCATAGCCAGGGAAAAAATCCGCCAGTTGACGACTAAAATCGAGGGTGCGCTCCAGGTATGGACGGATACTGGCAAAATCGTTAGCCGGACGCGCCTGGGTCCAGCGTTGATACGTCTCGGCAACGTGGGCATTGAATTGGGCCACGAAACGGCCGGGGATGCGGATAGCCCGTTCATAGTCCCGGCGGGTGACTCGGATCAAACTAGCCTCGTCCGAGTCGTAAGGAAGGCTCTCTTCATAGGGCCGCAGCGCGTCCAGCAGGCGACCGATCTTCTTATCCGTGAATTTCTGATGAGCCAGTTTAGAAAGCGTAGCCATCTGTCGTGCCCGAGCCTGGGCACCTCCGGGAGGCATATAGGTCGCCTGATCCCAAGACAACAGCGCTAAGGCGCTGTTCAAATCGCCGATCTCGGCCAGCAGAGTCTTCAGTTCTTTAAACTTCTTATCCAGGTTCATGTATATCCTCGTTTCTTGCTTGGGGTTGTCACCCAATTTCACCGCTGAGCACGCATTTTCACTTTTTCCGGCTTTTCTCAGCGACCTCTGCGCCCTCCGCGGTAAAAACTGGCTCACTATGCGTCCACCAACACTTTGCAGGGAGACCGCCTTTTTCTGATTGTATTACAAATTTCCCTGCTCCAGCGAGCAGAAATATTTCAGTCACATCTTTTCTGGGAAATTTGGAGAAAAATACACTGAATTTTTGTATTGCTCTTCGCTTCAAAGGGAGTATAATCATGACATGGCTATCGATCGCTTCGGACGTACCATCCATTACCTGCGAATCAGCCTGACCGATCACTGCAACCTGCGGTGCATTTACTGCATGCCTGAAGATCAGGTCTTCCGCCCCAACGCGGAGCTGATGCAGGACGACGAGATTCTGTTACTCGTTCGTCTGTTTGCCTCGCTGGGCTTCGATAAAATCCGACTGACTGGAGGTGAGCCGACCGTGCGCGCCCACGTGGTAGACCTGGTGCGGAACATCGCTCACACCGAGGGCATTCGCACCGTAACCATGACCACCAACGGCGTCTTGCTGGCCAAACTGGCCAGACCGCTGGCTGAGGCCGGCCTCAAGCGAGTCAACGTCTCTCTGGATACGCTCAACCCGGCGAAATTCAAACGCTTGACCCGCTGGGGCAGGTTGGAGGACGTGTGGGCTGGCATCCTGGCGGCGGAGGAAGCCGGGCTGACGCCCATCAAGATCAACGCTGTAGTGGTTCGTGGCTACAACGAAGATGATGTGGTGGACCTGGCACGCCTGACCCTGGACCATCCCTGGCAGGTTCGCTTCATCGAGATGATGCCTTTTGCCGGCGTGACCGATCTCCAGATCCGTCATGTGGTTACCGCGGAGGAAATCAAAGAACGCATTGAGGACTCGCTGGGCGATCTGGAACTCGCCAACGAGGGTCAACTGGATGGCGAAGCCCGAGTCTACCGGCTGCCGAATGCCAGAGGCGAGGTCGGTTTCATCTCTTCCGTGACGCAACCTTTCTGCGCCTCGTGCACCCGTGCCCGCCTTACCGCAGACGGGCGGTTACGGCTGTGCCTGTTGCGCGAAAAAGAAGTGGACTTACTCACCCCCCTGCGCGCTGGTGCATCCCTGGATGAGTTACGTGACCTGATCCTCGAAGGCGTCTGGAACAAACCCTGGGGGCATGGTCTGGCCGATGGAGTCATCCCCCTGAACCGCGTGATGAATCAGATCGGCGGCTGATCGTTCTGGGAATTCCACATGTCTCTCTCGGTCAACGCGCAGGTTCGAGCCGTCCTGTTTGACCTGGACGACACTTTACGTCATCATCGCCCTCGCTGGGGAGAGGCATTCAATGTATATGTAGCCTCCCTGGGCATTCCCCTCCACAGCGAGGATATCCAGCGTGCTGCCCGCTGGGAACACTACTACTTTGCCGACTCCCCTGAAAGCCGCGCCGATAGACAACAATATCCCAATCAAAGCCACACCTTTGAAGTCAACGCCTTCTGGATCAATTTTTGTCGCCGGCGATTGATCGTGCTGGGCTGCTCTCCGGCCCAGGCCGCCGAACTGGCACCTCAGGTCAACCAATACATGCTCGAACATTACCACTATGACACCTTCGTCCCCGACGATGCCCATCATCTGCTGGCTTACCTGCATCAAACTGGTTATATCCTGGGGACGGTATCCAACCGCCATCACCCTTACGATCACCATCTGGAAACCCTGGGCCTGCGTCACTATTTTCACTTCACCCTGGCCAGTGGCGAAATTCAGGCCTTCAAGCCCGACCCGGCTGTTTTTGAAGAAGCCCTGCGACGGGCGAACACTTCTCCTGCCGAAACGATCTACATCGGCGACAACTACTTTGCCGACGTCATTGGAGCGCGTCGAGTCGGACTTCAGGCGATCCTCTACGACCCAAACGGGATCTTCCCCGAAGCCGATTGCCCTACCATCACTTCCTTCGATCAAGTATTGGCTTTGCTGAGATAACTCTGCGTCTTCTGCGCTCTGCCAGGGCTTTTCCAAATAGTGAGTCCACTGCAAAAAGGCCAAAATCGAACCACAGAGACACGGAGACACTGAGCTAAGCAATGAAGAAAAACTCCGTGACCCCGTATCTCCGTGGTACAAACTCAGGGTTTTTGCAGGAGAGTCAATAGCCATATATTCCGTGCAGAAATTTTGCTCCATGTCACTACCAGCCGCTAAAGATGCCTTCCGGCTGCACACATCCTGGCTTTCTCTGCCGTTCTATAGCCTTGTTTGGCTGGGTTAGGACGGCAGTTGAACTGTGTTAGGACAGCAGTTGAGTTGAACCGCGTTGGGACGGCAGTTGAATTGCCGTCCCAACCTCAGTCCTATCCTCGGCACAAAAACGCTTATGGGAACGACTGGTCATGGAAGTTGCCTTTCCATAGCAAACACAATGGCTTTCCCTACCGTTGTGTCGGATAATTGAAAAGCCCTGGCGCTCTGCGGATCCATCTTGACAACGGGTAGCACCTCTATTACAATCGAAAATGATTTTCAAGAAACAACGACCATGTCCACAGAAGCCTGGTTAGACCATCTTCGCAACAACGGCTACCGCCGAACGGCGGCTCGTCAGGCCGTGGTAGAGACCATAGCCCAGGCCCGGCGTGCCCTCACTCCCCTCGAGGTGTATCATCTGGCTCGCAAGCGCTATCCCGCCCTGGGGTTGGTGACTGTCTACCGAACCCTGGAAAAACTGGAAGAACTGAACCTGATCCAGCGCGTACACCAGGAAGGAGGCTGCCAGGCCTTCCTCCGAGCCGGCCAGGGACACCAGCACATCCTGATCTGCGAACGGTGTAAGCGCGCTGTTCTGTTTGAAGGTGATGACTTGCAAGCCTTGTTTGACCATATCAGCCAGCAAACCGGCTTCGAGATTCGCCACCATTGGCTACAGGCTTCTGGGCTGTGTGCAGACTGTCGCTGAACAGGAAGGCTCTCATGTGCCTGATATGCTCAACCATCCCGACTACAGCAGCCCTGGGCATCGCTCTGGATGCCCGTTCCCGCTCCATCGCCCGGCAACAGGGAAGGCCTCTTCCCAGACAACGTCCTTTCCTGTGGATGGCAGTGGTTTCTATTCCTCTGTTCATTGCTGTTTCCATCGCCTTGCATTCCACCTATCCTGGATTTGACTAAACCGATCACATCCCTGGCACCTGGACGATGGCGTTTTGATAAGTTTCCTTATTGAAAATGAAAACCAATTTCAAAACTGGAGGTTCCCATGAAACATCACCTGCTAACCCTGCTCCTGATCCTTGCTCTTGGTTTGACTGCCTGTAGCGGCAGAGAAACCACTTCACCTTCGGAGGCAGCGATCACGGTTGTAGCCACGACTTCGATCGTAGCCAACGTTGTCCAGCAAATTGGTGGTGAGCATGTGACTGTGATTTCCCTGCTCCCCCTGGGTGCGGATCCCCACACCTATCAGCCCCGGCCTCAAGATGTGCAGCGCATCAGCCAGGCCAAACTGATCTTCGCCAATGGGGCCGGTTTGGAAGAGTTCCTCCACAACCTCTTAGAAAACGCGAACGCTCTGGATAAAGTGAAGGAGGTGTCTGAAGGAATTGAACTGCTTTCTCTAGATCAGGTAATGGCAAGCCATGAAGAAGAACACCACGAAGAAGAAGAACACCATCACCAGGGCGGCGATCCCCATACCTGGATGGATCCCAACAACGTCATGATCTGGGTAGATAACATCGTCGTGGCACTATCCGCTGTCGATCCAGCCCATGCAGCTACCTATCGCAGCCGGGGGGAAGCATACAAAAATCGTCTGCGAGAACTGGATGCCTGGATCGTAGAACAGGTCAACCAGATCCCACCAGCCAATCGTCTGCTGGTGACCGATCATGCCACGTTTGGCTACTTTGCTCATCGCTACGGATTCCGTCAGGTGGGGATTCTCCTGCCTTCGTTCAGCAGTCAGGCCGCCCCTTCGGCGCAGGAATTGACCTCCCTGGTCGAACAGATCCGCTCCAGTGGGGCCAAAGCCATCTTTGTCGGTGAGGACACTTCAGATCAACTGGCTCGTCAAATTGCTGAGGAAAGTGGCGTCCGGGTGGTTCGCGTTTACCATGCTTCTCTCACCCCACCGGATGGTCCGGCTCCCGATTACCTGGCCTATATGCGCTATAATGTCAGTGCGATTGTCGAGGCGCTGCGCTAAACCTCCACCCTGAACCATGTATTCCCACACGCAACATTTCCCTGATCAACCTATCCTGGATGTTGTCCATCTATCTTTTCGCTACAATGGTGTGACAGCGTTAGAGGACCTCACCTTTCATCTGCACGTCGGTGAACGAGTAGCCGTTGCTGGCCCTAACGGTGCCGGAAAAACCACTCTGTTCAAAATCATTGCTGGTGTACTGTCTCCCACGGAAGGGCAGGTTCACATCTATGGTTCTCAGCCAGAGCGTCACGTCTGTATTGGTTATGTTCCCCAACGTAGCCAGGTAGATTGGCGTTTTCCAGTGTCGGTGGCCGACGTCGTGATGATGGGCCGATTGGCCCGCATTGGCCTGTTTCGCTGGCCGAAAAAGCAAGACTGGCAGGTGGTTCATGCGGCTCTGAAAACGGTGGGTCTTGCCGATCTGGGCCAGCGCCAGATTGGAGAACTCTCCGGTGGACAACAGCAGCGCATGTTCATCGCGCGCGCGCTGGCTCAGGAAGCTGAACTGATGCTGATGGACGAACCACTCACCGGCCTGGACCTGCCGGCCCAGGAAAGTCTGCTACAACTGCTGGCCGACCTGCAACAGCGCGGTGTGACTATCATGGTCGCTACACACGATCTGCAACAGGCAGCTCAACATTTCGATCGCATTCTGCTTCTCAACCGCCGCCTGATCGCCTTCGATGTCCCTGAACGCGTTTTACAGCCAGACATCTTGCGAAAAGCCTATGGCGGCCAACTCACTATCTTAAACGGCCAGATTGTCACCGATACCTGTTGTCAGGGAGAGGAACATGACCCCCTTCGACTGGTTGCTTGAACCGCTGCGCTACGGTTTTATGGTGCGCGGGTTGATCGCCGCCTTGTTGACGGCTGTGGTCGGAGCGGTGATCGGTTCCTACGTAGTCCTGCGCGGTATGGCGTTCTTTGGCGATGCTCTGGCCCACACCATTCTGCCCGGCGTGGCCATAGGTTACCTGGTCAGCGGCGGAGCGCGTGAACCGCTCTTCTGGTGGGCCCTGGTCACTGCTATCCTTACTTCGCTGAGCATTGGCGCGATCACGCGCAGCAGACGCATTCGAGAAGACACAGCCATTGGCATCATCTTCGCCGGCATGTTCGCCCTGGGGATCGTTATCATCTCTACGGTTCGCAGTTATGCCGTAGACTTGAGTCACTTCCTCTTCGGCGACGTGCTGGGTGTGAGTGCCACCACCCTGACCTGGATGGGCATCTTCAGCCTGCTGGTGTTGATTGTCGTCTTCGTTTTCTACAAAGAATTCCTGCTCATTTCGTTTGACCCGGTTCTGGCTGCTATACTGCGCCTGCCGGCATCCTTCTTTGATAACCTGTTACTGGTCTTGATCGCCATCACTGTTGCTATCTCTCTGCAGGCCGTAGGCGTTGCTCTGATGGTTGCCATGCTTATCACCCCGGCCGCCACCGCCTATTTGCTGGCACGCCGTCTGTGGACCATGATGCTGCTGGCCAGTGGCATTGGTTCACTGAGCACACTGATCGGCCTTTACCTGAGTTACTATTTCAACATCGCCTCTGGCGCCTCGATTGTCCTGACCGCAACCGCAATTTTCCTGATCGTGTTTTTCTTCCACCCCCAGCGGAGAAGATAACCTGCGTCAGTTCGGACTGGCGAAAATTGCCCCGATGTTCATCCCAGATCGCCGGCAGACAGCGTTTTTCCTGGTTCCTGACGCTTTCGAGAGTCTGTTCCTCTGCGTCCCTGCGTCTGGGTGAGGCCTGTAACCATAAGCAACAACAGAAGCCTGGAAACAGGCTTCTGTTGTCTTCTGTGGGCGGAATAGGACTCGAACCTACGACCTCTGCGATGTCAACGCAGTGCTCTAAC
>FWWM01002677.1_pt1 | contig 47074 bp, 56 predicted proteins | sample 2228351 | NCBI WGS metagenome assembly FWWM01 (sample SAMEA103939774, study PRJEB20133) | metagenome | reverse complement strand
CAGCCCCCGGGCGGCCCCTCCGCGGGAGGAGTGAGCGCGGAGCCCTGTCCCCGGGGAGCCCGGGAGGAATAGGGGATGTATATAAGGCTATTTGCCGAGGCAGAGCAATTACGCCAAAACTTCTACGAGGGATGCCTCGAGGAGTATGAGTGAAAATACTCGCGTAGTCGGCTAATGAGTTACGGAAAAAAGCCCTTTTAAAAAGGTGAGCCCTCTTTCAACCACCTCGCCGCCTCTAACGCGTGGTACGTTAGTATTAAGTTGGCGCCTGCCCTCTTTATCGCCGTAAGTATCTCCAGCGTTACTACGCGCTCGTCTATATAGCCGAGGGAGGCGGCGGCTTTCACCATGGCGTACTCCCCTGATACGTTGTAGGCGGCTAAGGGGGCCCAGGGGTAGTGAGTCTTCACGATTTTAATGACGTCTAAATACGCCAGCGCCGGCTTTACCATAACTATATCCGCCCCCTCTTCCAAGTCTAACATTACCTCCTTCACCGCCTCATAGGCGTTTCTGGGATCCATTTGGTAAGTCCTCCTATCGCCAAATTTAGGCGCCGAGGCAGCGGCCACTCTGAAAGGCCCGTAAAACGCCGAGGCGTATTTGGCGCTGTAGGCCATAATCCCCACGTCGTGAAACCCATGGGAGTCCAGCGCCTTTCTTATCTCCGCCACTTGTCCATCCATCATGCCACTAGGCGCGACGAAGTCCGCCCCCGCGTCTGCATACGCCACAGCCTCTTTTGCGTATAGTTTTATAGTCTCGTCGTTGTCCACGTACCACCTCCCCCTCCTCTCCCTCACAACGCCGCAGTGGCCGTGTTCTGTATACTCGCAGAGACATACGTCGGCGAATATTAATAACTTGTCGCCAAACGCCTCTTTTAAAAGGCGGATTGCCTTGGGAACAACCCCCTGGGGGTCGTAGCCTGGAGAGCCTTGGGCGTCTTTTACTTCGTCTGGAACAACGCCGAATAAAATCACTTTGTTTACTCCTAGGGATAGGGCCTCCTCAACGTGTTTCACCAACTCCTCGCCAACGGGCCATCTGTACTGCCCGGGCATTGAGGAGATGGGCTCCCTCGGCCCGGAAGGCTTGACAAATATAGGATATATAAAATCGCTTGAATCCAGCGAGGTCTCCGCCACTGCTTCCCTAATGAGCTTGCTCGCCCTAAGCCTCCTAGGCCTTGTAACTGGAAATCTCATGATTTATGTGAAGTATTTACAAATTTTGACAGTATCTCCCTCCCCCTCGCCAGCGCCTCTGCCGTCTTGCCGTTTTTCACTAACGTCATAAATGCCTCATCTCCGCTCAGGGCTTGATAAAAGCTCAGCCTAGCCCTCACATCCGCTATGGCTTCTTTCGCCTCCTTTTTTAACTGTCTATACACCTCATAAAAAGTAGGTATCCAACTACGCTTAATGCAGTCCTCTATTACTTCAAGTGATAGCCTGGCCGGCGTGCCAGCGGCGCCTTCGCTCGTCACGGCGACGCGTATACCCTCTATCGCCCTCTCGTATGGCACCACTACGTGAGTCCGCGCGGCGTCAGTGGCATCGTTTACAAGCTTGCCCATGGACTCGGCCAGTTTAAACAGCCTCTCGGCCAGCTGGGGATTGTCCACAGCAATAACGACTATGTCAGCCCAGAGTATATCGCCCGCCGGGTCGTAGCTGTTTAAGTCGACAATCTTTACCTCAACCCCCATCCCCCGCAGTTCGGGAGAGATCTCCCTCGCCAACACCCTCACCTTCGCGCCGGCAGAGGAGAAAAACTTGGCCCGACGCGTGCCGACTGAACCCCCGCCGAATATGACGACTTTCAGCCTAGAAGCCTCTACCCACAGGGGAATTTTCACATTGGGAAAAAAGAGGGGGTTTATTAATTACGACAGACCAATTAGCTGTTTGACGGCATCTACCAATCCGTTTATGACGTTGTTAGTCGCGTTGCGAAAGCCTAAAATTTGGCTGACGGCGTTTTGCACAACCCCCGTCACAGTCAGAGCAAAGGCGCTAATCAACGCAATTGCGACGAGCAGTAATAACACCTCCTCCACTAACACCGCGCCCCTCAGCCTCACGTTTATACAGAGAGTTTAAAACCTACTTAGCGCCGCGCCTTAACGCATTTAGCGCCGTCCACACGGCGTTTTTAATTGTCGACTCTTCGGCGACGATGTGCCGCACCCCCAGCTCTTTAAGCTTCTCCGAAGTGACCCTTCCAATTGCAACCACGACCTTGCCGCCGAGATCTGCCCGCCGGGCGACGGCCTCTGCCACTGTAGAACTTGTGAGGACCACGGCCTTAGCGCTTTCAATTAACCTCGTAGCTTCTTTTAATTTCCCCTCGTCAATATATATATCGTACACCGGCACTTCAATAACCTCCGGCATTAAAGATCGCAAAACTTCATTACCGGCGCTGGAGCGCAAGACCACTACTCTGCCAGGCGCCATTTCTTTCAAAAGGCGGGCTATTCCAAAACTCGTGAACTCTCTCGGCACTACACAGCCGCCGACTCTCTCGGCGGTAGAGGGGCCCACGCATATAATGCACTTAAACCTCTTCTTCAACTCCGCGAGATTAACTACGTCGGCCACCACGGGACTCATCACCACTAGGTAATCTCCGTCGGGCACTACGACGTTTTTCCGGAGCTCGACCCAGCCAATAGAAATACACGTTGCCCCCTCCGGGCAAGGCCCCTCTTTAAGCCTAACCACTACAACCTCCGCTTCCATAGGTCTACTCCTCTCTTTACCACCTCGCCCACAACGATTATGCTCGGATTCGGCACGGCGGAGAGCCCGCCAAGCGTAGTTACTATAAACTCCTCGTCGGGGAAGAAGGCGGATTTTATAACAGCTACGGGCGTATTAGGCGATAGGCCTCCGGCAATTAGCTCCCTCGCCACGTCTCCAGCAACGGAGGCTCCCATATATATAATTATGGTGTCTACCGCCGAGGCCAGTTTTTTAAAATCCACTTGGCGCGTCCCCTTGGAGGGATCCTCTCTCCCCGTGACTAAAGCCACGGAGCTGGCAACGCCTCTCAGCACGGGGGGTATGTAGTATTTAGCAGGAGCCGCCAAGCCGCTGGTAACGCCTGGGACTATCTCGCAGGGAATGCCCCTCTCCACGAGGTATTTACACTCCTCAAACCCCCTCCCAAACACCAAGGGATCGCCGCCGTGTAGCCTTACTACAATGTCGTAACTCGTGGCGTAGCTCAACAACATTTTGTTAATCTCCTCCTGGCTCGGCCCGACGCCGCCTGGGCTTTTACCTACGTCTATAATCAAAGCGCCGGGCTTCGCCGCCTTTAAAAGCTCTCTTGAGACAAGCCTGTCGTGAAGAATAACGTCGGCTCTCTCAATAAGCCGCAAGCCCTTTACTGTAATGAGCTCCGGATCCCCCGGCCCAGCCCCCACGATATAGACTGACCCCACAGAGGCCCCTGATCGCTAAAATAAATCTTAAGCCCTTTTAGTTAGTGCCAACACGTGCGAGCTGCCGGGAATGCTGAAAACGGCCGTAGCTGAGGCGGAAACCGCATTGTGACGGCGGTAAAAAACGCAACTCTGCCGGCATATGCTCCAGACGAATATTTTTTAATAACCACTACCACTGACGTGTGCTCTTTGAGAGAGCCAAGTCTGTGTTTCCCGGCGGAGTCAACTCGCCGGCCCGCGCCCTTAAACACTTACCGTCGCCTCTAGTGGCCAAGGCCGCCTCAGGGGCTTATTTATACACAGACCGCGGAAAGCTTGTCGACTACTGCATGGCCTTCGGCGCCATAATCCTCGGGCACGCCCACCCCCGGGTGAAAAAAGCAGTAGAGGAGCAGTTAGAAAAGGGGTGGATATACGCCTTGCTGACAGAGCAGGAGGTGGAATTCGCCGAGAGAATTAGGCGCCACATGCCCTCTGTGGAGAAAATGCGTATTGTAAACACGGGCACTGAGGCCACTATGAGCGCAATTAGAGCGGCACGCGGTTATACAAAACGCGACGTAATTATAAAATTTGAGGGAAATTTCCACGGCTCGCACGACTACGTTTTAGTTAAGGCCGGCTCCGGGGCGGCCACTTGGGGGATTCCCACCAGCGCCGGCATTCCTCAAGAAGTAGCTAGGCTAACTGTAGTCGTCCCGTATAACGACATAGACGCCTTTATTAAAGCAGTGAGGGAAGTGGGGGATAGGCTAGCCGCCGTAATTGTAGAGCCTGTGGCCGGGAATTACGGCCTTATAATTCCCGATGTGGAGTTCTTAAAGGCCCTCAGGGAGGAGACGCAACGGGCAGGGGCGTTGTTAATTTTTGACGAAGTGATAACGGGGTTTAGAGTGGGGCTGGGCGGGGCGCAGGGGCTTTTCGGCATTAGGCCGGACCTCACCACACTGGGAAAGGTAGTAGGCGGGGGGTTTCCCATTGGCATATTCGGAGGGAGGGGCGAAGTAATGGATTTAGTCGCCCCCAGCGGCCCCGTGTACAACGCCGGCACTTACAACGCCCACCCCGTATCAATTGCAGCCGGTCTCGCCGTGTTAAAAGAGCTAGAGACGGGCGAGCCGTACCGTATTGCAAACGAGGCCGCCGAGAGGCTGGCTAAGGGCGTAGAGGACGTGGCGGGGAGGCTTGGATTCGACGTAGTTGTAAAACGCATGGCGTCGATGTTCCAATTCTATTTCAAAAAAGGAGATGTAAAAACGCCGCAAGACGTCAGAGAAAGCAACGAGAAGATGTATTTAAAACTACACGAAATTGCCTTAAAACACGGCGTATATCTAACGCCATCGCAATACGAGGTCAATTTCACCTCGGCTGCCCACGGCAGAGAAGTAGTTGAGGAGACGCTGGCGGCTCTGGAGAAATCATTTCAAGAATTATAACGGGAAATCGGATAGAACATGCGCAATGTACAGGAATTGATAAGGAGATTCCACGAGGCCCCCCTTCTCGTCTTCTGGGAGAGCACTAAGGCGTGCCCCCTCGCCTGTAAACACTGCAGGGCAGACGCCATTTTAAAGCCCCTTCCCGGCGAGTTGACAACGCAAGAGGGGAAACGCCTTATTGAACAAGTGGCCGAGTTCGGCGATCCCAAGCCCCTCCTCATAATAACTGGCGGCGATCCCCTAATGAGGTCGGATTTATTTGAGCTAATTGACTACGCCAACTCGCTTTCAGTCCCGGTGTCTCTGGCGCCGGCAGTTTCGCCGAATTTAAACACAGAGACGTTGAAGTTAATAAAAGAAAGCGGCGTGAAGTCTATTTCAATTAGTCTCGACGGGGCTAGGCCGGAGACTCACGACGAGATTAGAGGAGTGCCGGGGAGCTACAAGGAGACGGTAAACGCGATAAAAACCGCGGTGGAGCTAGGCGTCTCAGTACAAGTAAACACAGTGGTGTGGAGAAAGTCCCTAACGGAGCTACCAGAGGTAGTCCACCTATTGAAAAGCCTAGGTGTAAGGGTGTGGGAGGTGTTTTTCCTAATAGTCACGGGGAGGGCCAAGGAGGAGTTAGACATAACGCCAGAGGAGTATGAAGCCGCGGTCCAATTCCTAGTTGACGTCTCTACATACGGCTTCCAAGTGAGGACCGTAGAGGCGCCTTTCTACCGCCGCGCCAAATTAGAGAGACTAAAGGGAGGGGAGTTCACCCACCCACTTTACAACCAGCTTGTGGAGAGGCTGAGAAAACTCATGGGACCCCCCGTCAGAGGCGTAGACCCCGCCGTGGTGCCCACTAGAGATGGCTTTGGTATAATCTTCGTCGCATACGACGGCACAGTGCACCCCTCCGGCTTCCTGCCCTACCCCCTGGGAAACGTGAGGAGGCAAAGCCTTGTAAAAATATACCGGGAGCACCCCCTCCTCTTAAAAATGCGTAGAGGAGAATTCGGCGGCAGATGCGGAATATGCGAATATAAAGACATATGCGGAGGATCGAGGGCAAGGGCCTTTGCATATTTCAAAGACCCACTGGCCGAAGACCCCGCATGCGTCTACACACCGCTTCCCAGCCACCACTAGAGAATTTTCACCCAAGCTGGCCAAGGCCTGATCCACAACTCCTCAACAGTCCCAGACATCTGCAAGCACCCAAAGCCCTAATGCAGATATTTGTGGACAGATAGAGGTTTGCTTGCAACCGGTCTGCGCCCGTGGGGACATTTTTAATATTTCTAGGGTCGAATCTCCTCGTATCGCAAGCCAGTGGACGGCGGCTTTTTTGATGGCGATTGAAAAAAGAGTTTTCACAAGGTGCGCTTATTGAAATAAGTACAGAGGCGATGCGGCCCTTCTGCACATTTTACAGCGAAAAAAAAATACTGGGAGTTTTCTGCACTTATGAACCTGGGAAAAGGTATTAAGGTGGGATGGAATGTCAACGCTATGCATCGCTTCTACGTCGCGGCGTTTTTAATGGCTGTGGGCTTGGCAACCCTCCTTGTATCTCTGGCTGTGCCGAAGGCCCCACCTCTACCTGCCGCCGGCGGAGACGTCTATACGGAGTCGTGGGGGTTTGTGAAACTGTCAGCCTCTACCTCCGGCGAAGATGAGATTTACATCACGGTTCTGGAGGGCGGGAGGCCCTCGAGGCGGGACTATTTCTTCGCCGTAGTGGGGCCTGTGGGCGAGCCGAAGGCGGGACTCGCCAGAGGCGGTAGCGGTGGGCTTAAGCTGGGGAGGTACTACGCCGAATTGGCCAGAATAGCTAGAGACCACGGATATGTGCCTAAAGACGTAGAACTCGGTGTGTTAATTGAGATATTGAGAGAGGTTGAGCACAACGCAACGCACGTCGCAGTGGAGAGAATGCTCATATCAGCTCCGCTGAGGCCCGACAGGCCTAACATGATGGAGATATCCGCGGAGTTCAAGCCGCAGGTAGTTACCTACCGCGTTAAAAACACAACTGAGGCAAAGCCACGACAAGCCGTCTCCCCCGAGGCGCAGACGCCGCCCAACATCATTAGAGTTGAATGCATTCCACAATTCCCCACGGCGTACTCCTCAGTGGTTTGTTATGAGTGGAGACTTGTAACCAGTACTCAATTTCCAGATCAGATAATACCAACGGCGGTTGTGTACTTGACAAACGTAGATACAAAGTATCTCTATTCATTAACGGTTAACTCAGCTTTAAGAGTTGATAGGAGTACTCAGTTGAGAATAACTATACCCATAGCGGGGTATGTGGCCGGCAAGGGCCGGTACTACTTATTGACGCAGGGATTCACCCTCACGCTCAGCCAAGATACTAACCTGCTAAATGTTGCTTGCGGCTTTACGCCAGCGTTGTCGCCAAGCTCCCCAGTTTGCCGGGACCTATTGCGCAATGCCGACTTTTACTACCCGCCGAGGATTTCCCCGGGTTCCGTAGCGACGGTTGGGGTAGGTGCCAGGGGCTCTGCGTGGTATGTTAAATACGACGTTTACTACGTGGGCTATCTCTACGACGGCAGAAACTATATCAAGAATTACGAGGCGAAGATTGACACAGTGGACGCCATATGGGCTGTTCCAAACGCTGAGAACAAGGGTAACGGCGTCTACTGGTGGTACCCCGCGGCAGGTGTAAACACGCCGTCTCTTGAATGGATGTCGGCGATGGCTAACAGCGGGCTTTGGCCAAAGCAGGTTATAAGTAGCGGATGTAGCTCGTACTCCACCACAAATGCCTTTGATATAGTTTATAAATCCAATACACTGTTCACGGCGCAACCCTTCCTCTTTGCAATAGGCGCTGTGATCTGCGGCGCCTCTGGAGGCACCCTGTGCGGCGTAGTGACAGGTATCGGCTCGACATTTGACGCGGCTGTTGAGACAAGCAACTTCTTATATTACCTCCAGACAGTTAACATTTTCTACACTACGAATGTAATGTATGAGATGAGTACAGCCACTCTAAGGACGTATTTGCAGTCCACTGGTACTGAGTTATACCTCCCCCTGTTGTACGTCAGGGCTGGTGGCTACGCCACTTGTTAGCCTTTAACCTAACCGTTTGGAGTCAAGTCCTTCTTTTTCCAGCTTCTTAACGGGCGGTCGCCACCTGGGCTTTTCGGGATCGACGTAAGGTTAGTCAATCAACTCCCTTTCTTTTTCATGATTTGAAAGCCGGCGGGGAAGATGTTGAGCTAACGTCTGATTGGCCGGGTAGCGTCATAGATGAAAGTTGTGGCGGCTTTGAAAAACTTTTAGGGTCACGACCTAGGGGGCCGTCCACCGGGCCGTACGCCCCGCGTCAAGGCGCTGTTTTGAAAATGAGGAACCTCCAGCGGCGGCTGGCGGCACAGTGGCGCCGACGCGGCGGAACAAGAGCTCGGCCAATGGGCTTGCAGACGGGGTGCAACACCTTTAGACACCGAATGCGGATAGAGGGTTAAATATTTATACTGCGCCTGTGTGTTGATATATGAAGCTTTGTCCTATATGTGGCATAGAGCTTAGGCCGCGTGTAGTATACGACATTGAAATTGATCAGTGCCCCCGATGCGGCGGCGTTTGGCTGGACGGCGGCGAGTTGAATAAACTCCTCACAAAAGTGAGAGAGTACCGCGACGAGTATTACAGCTATGAGGAATTCAGGGCATGGGAGGAGGAGTATAAGCGGAGGAAAAAGAAAGGAGTATTTGAATTCTTTGAGGAGCTATTTGACTAAAACATATAAGGGAAGATCGCGTACCTGTCATGATTGTTTTGATTTTCCACGGCTCCCGCGATCCTGACCATAACAGACAAGCGGCGGAGCTCGCAAGAGCGGTCGGCGCCGACTACGCCTTTATGGAGACAGAGCCCAAGTTCAGAGGGGGGTTGGGCGTCCCCATGTTCGTCGCCGACGGGGCCGATTATAGACGGGCCCTTGAAATCGCCACTGTGAAAGCCCCGCCGCTAGTCAAGTGGCCGGGATTTGCAGAATATCTCAGAGGCCTCGGGGCCGAGCTGTACATCTTCCACGGGCCGGACCGCGGCGACGTTGCGTCTCTGGGACTCCCCGTCGCCTTTATAGAGGGGGAGCCGAATCTTGATAAAGCGCCGTGTGTAGAAGTAGCGGCGCCGGTGGTGATCACCAGAGGGCATATCTACAAGTTAATTCAGGCGAAGTATAGTAGGTGTCCCGCTCGCCTTATGCCCCCTCTCGCCGAGCAGCCAAAATTCGTTGAATATCTGAGGAAGACTCTTCCCCTTGTGGTTCAGAGGTTTCAAAACGCCGAAGTGATGAGAGATGAAGAATTAACAAAATTTCCGAGTAACTACGCCGCATCTGAATAAAGCCGCAAAACTTTAATACTGCCCAGTGATTAGGAAGAGGGGCCGTAGTCTAGCCTGGTAGGATGCGCGGTTCGGGTCCGCGTGATCCCGGGTTCAAATCCCGGCGGCCCCATTCTTAACTCTAGTACAATTGCCGCAGATCCTTTAGGAATTTTTCAGAACTTATTTCTATTTTAAATTTCATTCTTAACTCAATTCTAAGAAATACCATTAACAATGTTAATACTTACAAATTCATATTGTCTCCTTACCCATGGAGAACTTAATACCGCTGTTATACGGGTTCTTGGCTGGCGTAACTGTGTTAATAGGGGCAGTGGCGATGTATAAAGCTAGGGAGAAATTAAAGCCCGGCCATCTTGGCGTTTTACAAGCAATTGCAGGCGGGATTCTGGCCTATTTAGCCCTGGAGACAGGGCACGGAGCAGCTGAATATGTTGAAAGCTTGGCTAAGCCCGAGACGTTTCCCGACTTTGTAACGGCCTCTATTATCACGACAGCGGCCTTTGTAATTACTTTCTTGGCTTTAGCCAAGGGCGAGAGGCTGGGGCTGAGGGCTGGCATGTCTCCTACTTACGCCACGGCCTTTGTCATAGCGCTGGCCTTAGGAGTGCACAACGTAGGCGAGGGCTTCGCCATCGCCGCCAGCCTTCTGGCCGGGGCGTTGGCCTCTGCCGTGCTGTTCACTATGGGCTTCGCCATACATAACGCCACTGAGGGATTTGCCATTGTAGGCCCTCTGCTGGGGGATAGAAACGCAAGGCCCTCGCTGACTTATATAACAGCGCTTTCAATGCTGGCCGGACTGCCCGTCATTCCGGGAGTCGCTGTATATTACGCCAGTTTTAACAACGCGTTGTTTATAGCTGTTTTAAACACAGTGGCAAACGCGTCTATAGTATATGCGCTGTTGCACGTAAACCTCAACGCCCTCTCAAAGCTTGGAGGCCTTACAAGCTATAAGTTCTGGGCGTCATTAACAGCGGGAGTCGCCATAGCCTTTTCCACAGAGAGTATTCTACTCTTCGCTCTGCCGGAGTAATGGCTTTTGACTCCGGAGTATTTCCACCACTTTAACCGCGTCTTCTAGCCGCCCGTCTTCAGCCATCTTTTTTAAAACCTCAATTATGGGAAACAACGTCCTCTTCACAGTGGTTCTCGCCGCTAATACAGCCGTAGGGCAACCGGCCCTTTTCCCCTCCTCCTCAGCAACTTCCATGGCCTTTTCCAATAAGTGGGAAACAGCCTCTTCGATATACCTCCTCGCCAGTATTTGGGGGAGTTTGGCGAGCTCCTCCTCTACAATGGCCTCAGCCCTCGCGGCCTCTTGCTTACGGGCTTCGCTGTACTTCTCCGCGAGCTGTTTTAAGTCGGAAAGCCGTACTACCCTCACCGGCAGTCCCGGGGCCACTGTCTGGGGGACTCCCAAGTCGACAATTATCTTTACGACTGCGCCGTCTGGAACTCTGTCTATTACGTACTCCAGTGAGTGGACAGAGGAGAAGACAACGTCGCACTCCATGAGGCACTTCTGAACCTCTTCCCTCGTCAAAGGCCTCGCCTCGGCGCCTAATTTATTAGCTATCTCAACTGCCTTTTCTAAAGTCCTGTTTAAAATATAAAGCTTGGCCACGCCCCGCTCCGCCAGCTCTTTGGCGAGCCCCGCGCCCACTGCCCCAGCGCCCAGAACTGCGACTTTCGACTTTGTCAAATCCAAGAGCTGAGACACGTAGATAATCGATAGGCTACCCAGCCCCGCCGGCCCTCTGGAAATCCCAGTCTCCGCCCTGACTCTCTTCCCCGCCCTAATTGCCCTCTCAACTATAGTTTTTAAAAGCCCCTTAGTGAAGCCGGCTTTAACTTGCCTATCAAAGGCCTCTTCCACTTGGCCCAGGATGTCGGTCTCTCCTATAAGCATGGACTCAAGACCTGCGGCCACGCGGAATAAATGCCTAGCGGCCTCAACTCCCCTTACAACGCGTATGGACTCCGCATAGCGCCTGTAACGCAACGTTACGGAGTTTATTTCCTCCTCAGAGGCGTTGTAGAGATACGCCTCTACCCGGCCACATGTGTGGAGGACAAACATCGGCCTCTTGACGCCCAGTATCTCAATACACTTCTTCATCTCCTCCCCCACTCTGCCGAGGGTATCGGCATCTACTTCTCTGTACGTTAAAATGACAGCGGCAAGAGGGGCTAAGAGATCCATTAGGCATTTACAATTGTACCTTATTTAAACGATATTCTACATATATTTGTTATCACCTCTGTGCGCTGGCCTTAATCCACTCCTGGTACAGCGGTCTTATGTACACGCCGTCTGTCACTGCCCTTACTTAAAACCTCAACCTCATGCTTCCCCACTTGGATATCGCCTCCCTTTCCATAACAAGGAACGACGCCTCTCTCCCCATCCACTCCCCGTCTCGCCAAAATGCCCTTTTAATGGCCCTCTATGGGGGCGCCACGCCGAATTCCCTCTTTGCGGCGCTACGCATTTGACACAGCGCGAAACACCCCCTCAAGCCTTTTGGCTACTTTCTGGGGCTAAGCATATAGTGCAATGCTAGCTAGCGTGCGGTTAGACGACGAAAGAGTCGCCGTTTTAACAACCCTAACGGGCGATGAGACAATAAGGGGGGCAGTACGAGGCTTACCGCGAAACACCTATACGAGGGAGTGGGCTGGGAGCCTAAGTAGTACGCCGAAGTAACGAAAGGATAGAAAAAACTTAATACTCTGCATTTTCTTCACCCATGGTATCAATCGCTGTCCTGGCCTCTCACAGCGCGTTAGATGTACTCGACGGAGCAAAAGAGGAAGGGTTTAGGACAATAGCCGTGGCTAAAAAAGGGCGGGAGAGGGCCTATCGGGAATTTCCAGTTGTAGACAAGCTAATCGTTCTTGACGATTATAAAGATATTTTGAAAATTGTGGATGAACTGCGGAGGGAAGACGCTGTCTTTGTGCCAAACCGCTCTTTTGCAGTTTACGTGGGGTATGACGCTATTGAGAGGCAGTTCCCAGTGCCCATATTCGGAAACCGCTATCTCTTAAAGTGGGAGGAGAGGGTAGGGCCCTTCAACTACTACCGCCTCTTGGACGAGGCGGGCATTAGAAGGCCGCGCACATTCCGCCTAGACGAAGTTGACCGCCCGGTAATTGTAAAAATGCCGGAGGCAGAGCGGCGGGTGGAGAGGGGGTTTTTCATAGCCCGGGACAGAGACGACTTGTTAAAAAAGGCAAAGAGGCTTTCTGAAGCCGGCATTATTAGGCTGGAGGATTTAGAAAACGCCTCTATTGAAGAGCTAGTGCTGGGGGCCCACTTTAACGCCAACTACTTCTACTCAGCGGTGAGGCGCAGGCTTGAACTCCACAGTTTTGACAGGAGAATACAGAGCGATTTAGACGGCGTTTACAGACTGCCGGCGAGAGAGCAACTGGAACTAGATCCCGAAGTACGCTACGTTGAAGTGGGACACGAGCCGGCCACTATACGCGAATCCCTTTTGGAGAAAGTGTTTGACATAGGCTATCGGTTTGTTGACGCCGCTAAAAGGCTGGTTCCTCCCGGCGTCATCGGCCCCTTCACGCTTCAATTTATAGTGACGCCTCAATTGGATTTAGTGGTGTACGACGTGGCGCCTAGAATCGGAGGCGGGACAAATGTCTATATAGGCGTCGGGGGCCAGTACTCAAAACTGTACTGGGGCAGGCCGATATCAATTGGGAAGAGGATAGCTATTGAAATCAAAGAGGCCGTGGAGAGGGGGATGTTATCTGAAATCACCACTTAGCCTCCTCCAGATAATACCGCCGTTTGGACAGGCCTTGGCCGCTCTCTGGACGTTGGGTAGGAGCTCGTCGCCGACTATTCCCTCGTCTATCCGCCCGTCAATTCTAAACTGGGCCTTTACCGCCGATAGGCCTTCTACAATTTCGAAAACGGCCCCTTGGCACAGCCCGCAGCCTGTGCAGAGCCATCTATCCACTTTTACATAAATCACGGAATAAGAAAGGCACTTATTAAATAGTCTTATTTCTAATTATCGACTAATACTGCTGAAATCTATAAATGTAAAACTGTTTATCTATTAATTTCCAGTCCTCCTCAGAGAGCGCCCAGCCTATGGACTGGGCTATCTCCTCTACGTGCGACGCGCTGGAGGCTTTTACAATTGGCACCACGTTGGGTATTTTTACATACCAGTTGAGGGCCACTTGTACTGCGCTTTTATTATACTTCCTCCCTATAGAGGCCAAGAAGCTGTCTAGAGCTAAGGCGCCGCGTTCAAGCGGGCTGTAGCCCAAGTATAATAGCCCCTCTCTCTGAGCCAGCGGGATTACGTCTAATTCGTCCCTCCTATAGCGCAAGCTGTATTTATTCTCAATCGCAACAGGCTCCATTCTCTTTGTACAAGTGAGAGCCGCAGATACTTGACTCGCCGTGACGTTGCTCAAGCCGAAATTATCAGCCAGCCCCTTGGCCACGGCGCTTTCCAACGCTTTTACCACATCGCATATGTGGTAACCCACAGGCACCCAGTGTAACATGACCATCCAGGGGCGGCGCCCTAGTCTCTCAGTTGAGCCTAACAGCCTCTTGTAGACCTCGCCCGGCTCGAGAGAAGACGGGTGTATCTTCGTAATGACTAGAAGCTCCTCTATGCCCGAAGAGGCGATTTTTATAAGCTCCTCCGCGTGTCCCTCGCCGTATAGCTCTGATGTGTCCACAAGGCGCAAGCCCAGCTCAAAGCCACGCCTCAAAGCCTTGACGGCTTCGAAATCCCTAGAATTGTCGCGCCTCCAGAAGTCGCCTCCTATGCCGAATGTGCCGAGGCCTATCTCTGGGACGCACCCCGCCTTGCTCGCGCATTTCATTACTAACATATGTGGTAATCTTTATAAATCTTTTTATCATTATGTAAAAAGATGTTCTATTTTTCCCCTTTTCACAGCCTCTTTTATTTCATGGGCTATCCTCTCCCCCATGTCCATCGGCTTGTCAAAATACAGAACTGAGTACGGCGAGCCGTAGCCCATATATATATTAGTGCCCGCAACTATCCTGCCCGAGAACTCAAACACTACTATTGACATGTCGTCTTTTATTATTGACTCTAGACAGAAGGGCCCGGCTAATTTACACCCCACGGCCTCCTCTACCGCCTTTAAGAATTGAACTCCGTATGTATATATGGTAGGCAGTAGCGACTCTCTCAACACCATCGGCAAGTTCCCAACGACGACAAACGTGGGCTCCGCCCAGCCGAAAGTCCTGCCGTCTACATTGCTCTCATATCTAATATCCGCGCCGAAAATCTCCAGCCTGGAGTATACCGGGGATGAAAAGTAGTGGTAATACGCAGGTACGCCGAATAAATACTCCTGAATTATATAATCCTCAGTTACCCTTTTTAGCCTCTCGGCTAACTCCCGCCTATCTCTCGCCACGAAATAGCCCCTCCCGCCCTTGGCGCCGAAGAGCTTCACTATAACTGGGCCCTCAACTTCCTCAGCCGTCTTATATATCCGGGGAATCGGGATGCCGGCTTTTTCTAACAGCGACATCTTCTTAAACTGATCCGCCTCCCACCTCAACAACTCGCGGCAACCTAACGTGGGGACTGGGGCCTCGAGGGCTTGCCTCCACCCCACGTACTCCACATAAGATCCGTGGGGTATGAAAACTGCGTTATTTGCCGCCAGCTTCTCCGCAGTTTTTCTGAAGTTGGCAAAATCGCCTACCCACACCTCGTCTATAAAAGGAAACTGTCTGTAGAACTGGGCTACTGCCTCTCCCCTGGCCACCGCTATAGTCCGAAAGCCGTATTTCTTCGCCCCCCTTAGTATCTGCAAAGCCGTGTGAGAGGCCACGGTGGAGATCGCGAGCCGTTCTAAATCGTAGTTTTTTAATAACTGCGACATAGTGGGCTTTAGGGCCATAATTTAAAGTTTTTATTAAAAATATTCCATTAATGACAATGACGTCCCTTCTATTCTTTAAAATTTTTATTTGGGTTTTAAAAATTAGTCGTTTTTAATTGTTTAAATTCTTTACACATATTATTATACAAAAATTTTTAAATTTTAAAATTTTCTTAAATGTATGAGTAGGTTTAAAGTTGTCGTCTTATCGCCAGTGCCAGAGGCGTTGATTAAAATGTGGGCTACGCCTATAGCTCGTAAATACGGCCTCTCGCCAGAGGAAATTGACGTAATTACGTTTTTTGAGCCTAATTACGATGAAATCGCACGACAAATAGCAGACGCCGACGTAGTAGTTGGCGACTATACCTTCAGAATTAAAATCGACGCGTCGCTGTGTGAAAAGATGAGAAAAGTTAGATTAATTCAACAGCCAAGCACAGGATATGATCACATCGACATAGCGGCTTGTGCCAAGCGGGGCATCCCCGTTGCTAATATTGGAGGCGCCAATGCTATATCTGTCGCCGAACACACTGTCATGCTCGCGCTTATGTTATTAAAAAGGGCAGTATATGCGCATCAAAAACTTTTAGGCGGTCAGTGGGCCCAAGGAGAGCTTATGAACGTCATTGGAGAGATTTATGGCAAGACTTGGGGCGTTCTGGGCATGGGGAGGATTGGGAGGGAAGTGGCAGTGAGGGCTCTCGCCTTTGGCGCCAAGGTTATTTACTATGATGTAGTGCGTAAAGAAGACGTGGAAAAACTCGGAGTTGAGTTCAGGCCTTTTAATAGGCTACTCGCTGAGAGCGACATACTCAGCATACACGTGCCTCTAACTCCCCAAACTAAGGGCATGATCGGCGAGCGGGAGCTGAGAATGATGAAGCCCAACGCCGTTGTTATAAACGTGTCGCGCGGCGAAGTGACTGATGAGGCGGCGTTAGCTAAGGCTGTTAGAGAGGGGTGGATAGCCGGCGTCGGAGTAGATGTATTTTCGGCGGAGCCTCCGCCCCCCGACCATCCGCTTATACAGGCGGCCAGGGAGGGCTTTAATGTGATTGTTACCCCTCACATTGCTGGGGCCACGAATGAGGCCAGGATGAGAATTATAAACGTCACGCTGGAAAACGTTATAAAAGTCCTCGCCGGGCAGAGACCAGACAACGTTGTCAATATGCCATGAACGTAGCCCAGGTTGTGGTTAAATGCCTTGAGGAATTAGGCGTTAAGCGAATATACGGTTTAATCGGCACTTCTATACTAGACTTAGTAGACGCTATAAAGGACAGCGGAATTCGTTATATTTCAACACGCCACGAGCAAGTAGCTGTCTCAATGGCAGACGCCGAGGGGAGAATTACCGGAAAACCCGGCGTCGCAATAGTGCACGCAGGCCCGGGTTTTTTAAACTCGCTTATCTCAGTGGCAAACGCCTATAAAGACGTCTCGCCCCTTTTGTTAATCTCAGGCGCTGTCAAACGGCGACTTGCCGGCCTCGATTCGTGGCTTGAGGTACCGCAGAGAGAGATAATTAGGCCCTTAGTCAAAGCCGCCTTTAGAGTTGACAAACCGTTAGAGGCGGCGAGGACAATAGCGGAGGCTTATTCAATAGCCATGTCGCCACCCCAGGGGCCTGTATTCGTCGAAGTTCCTGAGGACGTCTGGAGCTTGGCAAGCGACTACGCTCCGTGTAAGGCAAGCGTGGCCCCTCCGCCCGTTGTGCCAGAAGAGGGTATTAGGAAGGTAGCTGAGATATTGAAAAAGGCCAAGCGACCAGTTATTCTAGCCGGCGGCGGCGTTAACAACGAAGAAGGCGCCAAGTGGCTGTTATATATTGCTGAAAAATGGAAAATCCCCGTCGCCGTCACTGGCAACGGTCGCGGCGCGTTTCCCGAGGACCACCCGTTGTTCTTAGGCAGGGCAGGCTTCGGCGGGGGGAATATTGTGGCTGATCAAGCGTTGATTAAAGCCGACGTGGTGCTCGCAGTAGGGGCGGGCCTCTCTGACACAACTACATATGGGTATAACTACCTCCCCAACGGAGATATCGTGGTGGTAAATCTAGACCCCCTCGCTGAGAAAAAGCCCGTACCCTACACTTTATACTATTACGCAGATGCCGTCGATTTTCTAAAAAGACTCTCCGCCCTTGATTTAGACATACGACCTGAAGAGACTTGGTATAGTGAAATAGAGGCATTGAGAAACGCTTGGAAGGCGTGGCTAGATGAGGCTCTATCTAGAAAGTATAAAGGTTTTGTAAACCCGTCAAGGTTCTTTTATGAGTTAGACAAGGCCCTGCCAAGGGATGTCGTTATAGTGGGAGGCCAGGGACTGCACATTGTATATACTTTTAGTTTTATAAAGGTTAAATCTGTCCGTGGCTTTTTAGGGGCTTTTAATCTCGGCGCTATGGGTTTTGCATTCCCCGCGGCCTTAGGGGCAAAACTCGCATCGCCGCAACGCGATGTATATGCCGTTGTAGGCGACGGCGAATTTATGATGACTGTTCAAGACTTAGAGACTGCAGTTAGAGAGAACATACCCGTGAAAGTAATTATTGTCAACGACAACTCATACCGTGTTTTATACGCCAGACAGAAGGCTCAGAAAATGGGCAGGTTATTAGGCACGATACACACAAATCCCGACTTTGTAAAACTAGCCGAGGCCTTCGGCGTAGAGGCCATGTCAATAAGCTCAGACGATGAAATACCCAAGGGAGTTAGATACATCACAGAGAGGGACAATAGGCCTAAAATCTTAGAAATAAAGATACATCCAGACGATTTCCCTCCAATGAACATCGAGGCAGCGTTGAGATTTTAATAAATCTCTTTTTAAACAGTTTGTGTTTAACAAGCCGCTGAGCGAAGAGGAGCTCCAGCTAATACGTTGCACGGAGGAGGTATTATCTAATTTAAATGAAAAAGACAATAATTGTGTAAAAGCGGCGGCTGAGTACCTCTGCAGGAAGAGGCTCGGCGGCGTAACTCCTCTTGACAAAATCGCCGCGAAGTACAATGCGCAACTTATTTGCGTATACAAGTGGTATGAGAGGCTTTTCCAAATGGGGTTTAAATATCCCAGAGACTGGCTCGAATACTATCTGGAGGTTGTGAGAAGGACGTATGGCGAGGCTGTGGCAAGGGAGGTAAAACGCCTATACGACTTTTTAAAGTCTAAGGGAGCTGTTGAGGGGCTGAAAATCGGCGGCGTAGTGGCAGCCCTCCTCTACTACGCGGCGAAAAAATATAACGTGAAATACGACGTAGTGAAAGCTGCTTATGAGTTCGACTCCTATCCAGAAACTGTAGTTAAGAACATTGTCCTATTCCAGTGGCATATATACGGCATTATCTAGCGCCAAATCTGCGGCTTCGGCCTTACACGCCTCAGCACTGAAACAGACGGAGTCATGGCGCCGTTTACTAACGAGGGCCTTCACAGCAGTTCGTCAAGTGCCTTTTCTAAAGCCTTGGCCACTTCGTATCCTCTGACCGTGAGCCTCACTGCGCCGTCTGCCTCCGCCAATAGCCCCTTTTCTTTTAAAAACTCGAGGTATTGTAAGAAGCGGGGGTAGTTTAGTTTCGTCCTCATGTACAGCTGAGTCCTCCCCATGGGCCCTTGTAATAAGTTGAGGAGTATGCGCGCTATTACGTCAAGGTCGTATTTAGCCATATGCGAAGCCGCCGTTTTATTGAGTAATAGCGCCAGGCAGTCCACACGCCCGGCGCCAGCAGTGCGGAAAAGAGTGGGCTTTGCCAAGACATCGCTATTGACGTCAATATAGTGGCAATAGACAGCGGGAGCAACGCCTTAAATCTATTCCACTTACAGAGAGCCCCCTTACACGCGAGCGACATATACAGCCCGTAGATATATGTCAAAACCCCGGCGCTCCCCACAGCCAATATCCACCAAGGCAGAGGGGCCGTTGTTCCGCCCGCCTCACTGGTTTTATAATCGGCCTCAACCGCCCTGGCTGAAAGAGGGACAATTGTGAGATTTTCTGAGCGGACTCTGCAAATTAACCACGACGTAGAGTTGACTCGCCAAATATCGCGGCACAGCTCATATACCGACGAGTTTACAATCAAGGGCGCCGTGGCGTTCCCGCCCGTACGTCGATAATTTATTACAGAGCGGTCGTATGTAATATTGTTTTCCCACTTGACACTTTGCATTGTGTTTGTCTGCGCCGTAAAGCCGTGAGCTGACGCGGGCGTGCCCGCTGTAAGTAGCGCATAGAGTAGGAACAAGACAACGCTGAGGGAGGAGGCGCTGAAAATAAAGGAAAATCTCAGCTTTGCGACCTTCACTCTATTTAACGGCGCCGGGGTTTATAAGTAAAATGTACTGGTAGTATATGGAAGTCTATACCATAGGCTATTCGGGCTTCTCCCCTGAGGCCTTTCTCCAAACGTTGAAAAACCTCGGCGTGGAGGTTTTAATTGACGTCAGGCGCTTCCCCCGTTCGAAAACCGCGTTTTTCTCCGCCGAGAGTTTGAAAGAGGCGTTAAACAAGGCTGGGATTAGCTACGTCTGGTTGGGAGAGCTGGGGGCTCTCGGCGTGAGGGGGCCGAGGGCTGGGTGTGTGGAGTCTGAGACTTTCGACTCCTACGTCTGGAGACTGTACCACTACGCCCCGTCGATATTCCAGCTTGATCGCCTGTTAAAAATAGCGGAAAAACACACCTCCGTTTTAATGTGCAGAGAGGAGAACTGGCGCCACTGCCACAGACAGTTCCTCGCGGACTTCCTAGTGGAAAGGGGCCGCCGCGTTTTGCACATCAGAAGTCGCGGGGCGTTAGAGGAGCACGTAAAGACAAGTTGCTACGGAGCGTTTAGGCTACCCCCAGTGGAGTTGGTGAAGAGGGTGTATCAAGACTTCGGCCATTTATGTCAGACAGGCCCCGTGTATTTATTCGGCGGCGCTTTAGAGGGCTCAACTGCCGATATTGACGTTGTTATATACGGCGTGGGGGAGGGCTTGCCGGAGGGCTACGACGCTCAGTTCATCCCCGCCCCCCGGGCAGACCTTTTCCACTTCCACGTGACTTACAACGGCGTGTTGATATGCGGCAAGCCTCTAGTAATTCCCTTTGAGCAAAGCCTTCTCAACGAGCTGGCGGAAACGGAGGAAAGGGTATTTCTCTACCTCAACTCCCGGGATCCAGTCGTAGTGTGTAAAGCCGCCAAAGAGCTGGCCTTCGCCGCCGCGGCTGTTTTGTGCGGCCCCGGGGCGGCCACTTGGAACGCGGTGAAGAAGTGCCTAAAAAATTACGGCGTTGAGCCGCCAGACGGGTTTAAGAGGTGTTTAACTCCGCCTTCCCTCTCCGAGCTTAGAAAATACAGGGAGGTTGTGGAAAAACTGGCGTCTTTTTTGCGGGAGGCTAGAGGACAGGCGGCGAGGTGACCGCGCCCTTATCCGCCTGCTGCACTAAAGAGGCGTATTTTGCGAGCAGTCCGCCTTTGTACTTCGGAGGCGGCGGCGACCAGTTTTTACGCCTACGCTCCAGCTCTTCTTCCCCTAACTCTAGCTTTAAAAGCCCTGCCTCCCCGTCTATATCTATCCTATCTCCGTTTTGCACTAGTGCTATTGGCCCGCCCACCGCGGCCTCTGGGGATACGTGGCCAACCATTATCCCCCTAGTGGCCCCCGAGAAGCGCCCGTCTGTTATCAACGCGACTACCTCGCCTAGACCTGCGCCTACAATTGCGGCCGTTATTTTCAACATTTCAGGCATTCCCGGAGCGCCCTTAGGCCCCTCGTAGCGTATTACAACCACGTCGCCGGCTTTAATCTCCCCAGACGCCACAGCTTTAAAAGCCTCTGCCTCTGAGTCGTACACCTTCGCCCTCCCCTCGAATTTTAGCCTCTCTGCCGCGCCTACTTTCATCACTGCGCCGTTTGGCGCCAAGTTGCCTCTTAATATGCGTATTCCTGAATAGGGCTTGTATGGCCTGTCCACATCGTATAAAACTCCCGCCTCGGGGAGGGGCGGGGGTTGCCACCTATCCAGTAATTTGCCAATTGTCTCCCCCTCTACTGTAAGCGCCTCGCCTCTTAAAAGGCCGGCCTTGTACAATTTCTTTAATATCCGGGGCACGCCTCCTATTTTATCCAGGTCTTGCATGGCGTAAGGCCCGGCAGGCCTTAACGCCGCTATTACGGGCACTTTTTTAGATATTTCATCAAAGTCGTCTAAAGTGAATTTCACCCCAGCCTCGTGGGCAATGGCGAGGAGGTGCAATATGGCGTTTGTAGAGCCCGCCGTGGCGAATAACGTAACCGCGGCGTTGTACAAGGCGTCGTAAGTCACTACTTTACGCGGAGTTATCCCCAGCTCAGCCGCCTTCAGCACTGCCCTGCCAGACGCAATTGCAAAGGCCCTCCTCCTGGAGGACGTGGCAGGAGGCGACGCAGAGCCTAATAGAGACAAGCCGAGCGCCTCCCCGATCATGGCCATGGTGTTAGCCGTGAAAAGGCCTTGACAAGTGCCGTAAGAGGGGAAGGACAGCTCCTCAATTCTCTTTAAATCCTCCAGCGTTATCCTCCCGGCTAGGTAGGCCCCCACGGCCTCAAAAGTATCTTCTATGGTGAGCTCTCTCTCGCCGAGCCATCCCGCCTCGGCCGTGCCTCCGTAGAGATACACCGCAGGTATGTCCAGTCTCACCATAGCCATCATAATCCCCGGCTGCGTCTTGTCGCAACCCCCAATCCCCACCCAGGCGTCGACGCCGTGGGCGTTAAACTGGGCCTCTATTGTATCTGCTATTAAATCTCTGCTTATTAGAGAATAGCGCATTCCAGGCGTCCCCATGTTAATCCCGTCGTTCACTACAATTGTCGGCGCCGCGAGTCCGACGCCCCCAGCCTCCTTGATCCCCTCTTTGACGTATTTCGCCAGCTCGAGCGTGTGGTAATTACAGGGGCCCAGCTCAGACCAAGAGGCGAGCACTCCCACAATAGGCTTTGAAAAGTCCTCCTCCGTAAAACCTATCGCCTTGAGGTAAGATCTGTGAGGCGCATTATCCACGCCGTCGTACCACAGGGGAGAGCGGATTCTTATTTTAACCATGTATAGATACAACGCCCAGTTTATATAGATTCAGACTCTTAAAGGCCGCGCTATATAAATATTGTGAGCGTTTTCTATTACTCTGACACGCGCCCTCTTCCCTACTAACTCGTCTGAGGCGGCATCGCCATATGCCACAGTCACAACTCTATCCCATATTGCAGAACCCCTTTTATTCACCGCCACCCCCAGCATCTCACCTTTGAAAATCCCCCTCGCCACTATCTCAACTGTAATTGTGTCCCCAACGGCGTAGGGCTTGGGCAATTCAGGCGCCTTGTGGATATTATACTCGCCCTTTTTGGGTATAAGCGGGATCCCCAGCTCTTTTTCCATTTCCCGCAACTTCCGCCAGAACTCGCCCCACGTCATCGGCCTAACCTCCACCTTCCTCCCCCTCTTATGCGGGATGTATTTTTGTATCAAGACGGGAGTTTGGCCCCTCCCCACGCCGTTTTCCGCCGCCCACTTCACTATTTTAGGCATCTCTCCGTCGTTTAACCCGGGCACCCACACGGGGCTGATTATTACGTTAATCCCGGCCTCCAGCGCAATTTTAATAAGCTCCAGCGCCTTTTCGACATCGTACCACTCCGCCCCTGCCAGTTTTTTCGCCAAGGCGGGATCCAGCGCGTCAACGCTTACGTTAAATCTATCAAGGCCGGCGTTGGCCAGCTGTTGTACGGCCTCTTTATCTAGCATATAAAGCCGAGTCTGCATAGAGACCAGCGCCACGCCTTTAATAGACTTCGCCCCCCTTACTAACTGCGCTAAGTGCGGATAGTGGCCGGGGTCCCCCATGCCGTCTATATGCACCTCCACATCGTCTGTTTTTTTATACCGCACTACTTCTTCTAGCGCGGAGAGCAGAGGCTCGGGCTCTACGACGTACTCCGCCCACCTAACTCTCGACAGAGGGCCAGCGTTGACGGAACAGAAAATACAGTTAAGAGCACAAATGCTAGTCGGCCTCACTTCAATTACATTAGTCCCCCTATCAACTATGCCAAACGCCAAAGTTCCCACCTGCGGGATTTCTCCGCCTATATTGTATACTAGCCGCCCCCTCACTTAACTCTTGCCGTAGCCGTGTATTGAAAAAGAAATGGGCTGTTTAGTCTGATTGGAATAAGCCACGAGCTGCTCTATAGTTGTCCATATCTGCGTCATGGTCAGCCCCCTAGTGGCCTCGGCGAGGCCCGTCCACTCCCCGGGCTCTGGGTATAGATATGTGTAGACCCCCAGAACACCTGAGACTCCCTCCCTCCTGTACTCCGGGTTTTTAAACAACATGGCCTCGTCTATGATGTCGCCTTGAGGCAAGTCTTTAATCGCCTCTCTCACTAACTGAATTGACGTTGTCACCTCCTCCCACCTCACCATAGTCCTGGCCAACGCATCTCCTCCCTTTTCCACAGCCGGCGTGATTTTGAACAAGGCGTACGCGTCGTAGGGCATGTCCCTCCTGGCGTCGAAATCAATCCCAGAGGCTCTGGCAAAGGGGCCTACTACTCCCAGCTCTGTCGCGGCCTTTGCGTCGAGAACGCCTATATCTTCCAGCCTGGCGCGCGTCACCGGGTTGTCTAGAAAAATTAACTTAAAATCTCTTAACTTCGCCTATAGTCAAAATAACTAGGACGGACATCATGTTGATACCTCAAAGGCTATTTTCAAAGCGTATACGGCTAATGCCGATATTAATGGAATTATTAGAAGTCGAACTCAGTGCGCTGCGGCCCTCCGGCGGTTGACCGGGCGCCTAATGAGACAAGCGCTAGAAGCGATGCGCTGGCCACTGCGACGGGTCTTAATTTCACCGTCTCCTCACGGGCGCTTATAGTGGAGGCCGCTATAATGACAAGAGTTAAAGAGGCGACTATATAGACTAACGCCGTAATTATAAACGCCAGAGCGCCTAAATGTAACAACGCGCCTCCCGCGACGACAAGGTCTATAATAGATAGAATAATCGCGGCGTAGATATTGTCTCTTACGAGTAAAGTTGATATGGTCAAGAGGGCTATTAGAGAGAAGATGAGGGGTTCCATGGGAGAGACAGCAGGTATTTTTTTAAACATGTTGTAAGTAAGCTTCTAAATAGATACCAGAAATTTTAGAGAATTTTCGAATTAAATATAATTACGGAATAGAGGCCTTATAGGAAAAAGCAAATTGTGAATATCAACATTATAATTATGAAATATACCCCTTTAAGTAAATGACATAATACTTAAAAATGGAATTGGAAGTATTTCCTATGGCAACGTTTAAGGTACTGCGCATAGACTTGTCCACTGAGAAAATAAGCGAAGAGGTGTACAAAGAGGATATCGTTAGGAAATTCCTCGGAGGCAGGGGGCTGGGCGCATACCTAGCCTTAAAGGAACTGCCCAGAGGTATTGATCCGCTTTCCCCCTCAAATAAACTCTACATATTCGCAGGCCCTCTCTCCGGCACGGCCAACTTGGCCACTAGTAGGATAAACGTAGTGGGCAAGAGCCCGCTGACGGAGTCTTATACCCACTCTAACGCCGGGGGGAATTTCGCGTACTGGCTGAGGAGGACTGGCTACGACGGCATAATTGTAGAGGGCAAGGCCGAGGAGCCAGTCTATATATTAGTAAAAGACGGAGAGGTCTCAATTAGGCCTGCTAAACATATTTGGGGCAAGTGGACCGGCGCGGCGACTAGGGCCTTGTTAAAAGACGCTGGTTTTGAGCCGGATGAGAGAAAGGCCGGGGTTATGACCATAGGCCCTGCAGGGGAGAACTTAGTGAGAATTGCTGGGTTGCGTTTTAGCGACTACGAGAGATTCGCCGGGCGCGGGGGGCTCGGGGCTGTGGCCGGCTCTAAGAAGCTTAAGGGGATAGTGGTGTGGGGAACCCACGACCCAATGAGGGAGTTTGTGGACAGGCAGAAGTTCTTAAAGGTGGCCACCGAGTATTCAGTGAAGTTAATGAACGCGGCCACTAGCAAAGCTCTGCACCAATACGGGACAAATCTCTTGACTAATATCATTAACTCCATAGGCGGCTACCCGACGCGTAATTTTGAAACTGGCTACTTCGAGGAGGCGGAGAAAATAAGCGGAGAGTATATTAAACAGAACTTTGTAAAAGAGACTCACGGCTGTATGCTATGCCCCATTCAATGTACTCAGATGACGGTAGTGACCACAGGCCCCTATAAAGTTGCTGGGGAGAAGATTAAATACGAGTATGAGTCTACGTGGGCTTTGGGAGGCAATTTAGGGCTTTCGCAGACAGACGCCGTTTTGAAGATGGAGAAGTTGGCCAACGAGTTGGGGATGGACACAATATCTCTGGGCAATACCCTGGGCACGTTCCTAGAGCTCGTAAAGCGGGGCAAGATCCAGTACGACACTAACTGGGGCGATCCAGCTGCTTTAGTAGACTTAGTGTATAAAACTGCATATAGAATTGACATAGGCGACGACTTAGCTGAGGGCGATTGGAGGCTGGCCAACAAATACGGCGCGCCCGACGCCTTTGTGGGATCTAGAGGCCAGGGCTTCCCGGCGTACGATCCCAGGGCTCTTAAGGGCTTTGCCATATCTTACGTCACGGCTAACCGCGGCGGCGACCACTTAGAGGCTTATAGCCCCACTTGGGAAGTCCTCGGCGTCCCCGAGAAGGTAGACCCGCTGTGCGAAACCCCCGAGTGTATATCAAAACAAGTCAAGCTGGTCATCTACGCGCAACACTTAATGGCCCTGACGGATTCGGTTACTTATTGCAAATTCGATACGCTGGACAAAGACGGCCTCTTTGAGCAACACCTGGCCGACTTGTTCAACGCGGCCTACGGCTGGGACGTGACGGGCCAAGACATGTTGACCATAGGCGAGCGCATATTCAACGTGGAGAGGCTGTTCCACGTTAAAGAGGGCAAATGGGTCAAAGACGAACTCCCGCCTAAAATGAGAGAGCCAATAAAGACAGGCCCCGCCAAGGGACACACCGCATCTAAAATGTTCGACGAGGGCATAAAGGAGTTTTACAAATTAAGAGGGTGGGTAGACGGAAAGCCGACATACGAGACGTTAAAGAGACTTGGTTTAGAGGAATTCCAATACCTCTTGTAATCCCCGATTTTTTTCTAAACTTTTAGCCAGCGGCGAAAACATGTATATTAACTTATGACTGTCGTGATGGGGTGTTTGCTGTTTATTACAGGCCCGACTTGGCTAAAACGGCAGAGGAATTTAAGGAGAGGCACGGCGCCGTTGATTTAGACTGCAACCGCAAATTTACACATGTTTTTATACTGGGCGGCGACGGGACTCTGCTGGAGGCAATTAGGAGACATCCCTGCGTGTTGGAGTCAGTCGTGATCCACCTGGGCTTAGGAAAAGTTAATTTTTACAAAAGTGCAGAAATAACCTTACCAATTGACGAGGCTGTCAGCAGAGTTTTAAAAGGGGAATATAAAGTATTAGAGCTCTCTACTCTGGAGTCAGACGGCTGTATTGCGCTTAATGAGGCGGCAGTGTATAGAAGAGACCCAGGCCGCCTCCTCAGTTTTAAAATAACAACTGACGAGGGCCAAATTGCCGGCCGCGCAGACGGCATTATTGTGTCTACCCCCCACGGCGCTTCTGGCTATGTCGTGTCTACTTTTGGGCCCGTCGTGGACTATCGCGCCGACGTTATAGTGGTGTCGTTTGTGGCTCCGTATACGCTATACTTACGTCCTATGGTCTTGACTAGCAAAAGAGTTGTTATTGAGACGAGAGAAGACGCCGTTTTGGTATGCGACGGAAGAGAGGCGCGGATGGGCCGCGTGTTTGAAGTGGCTAAGGGCCAGAGGAGGCTTAAACTTGCAATATTCGGCGATTTCCAGTTCATCCAGAGGGTGGCTGAGCGTTTGAGAAGCCTATGAAGTGCTACGCCCTTGATGCATCTGCCTTTTTCCACGGCAGAGATGCGAGGCTCTTTTCGGGGCAGTTATACACGACAAAAAATGTTGTAGAGGAATTGAAAGACCCCAGGGCGCAGGCGCTTTTAGAGGTGTGGAGAGTTGAGATAGTGGAAGTAGATGAGAAAAAAGTTAGGGAGCTGTTGAAAAAATACGGAGGGCTCTCCCCCGCAGATGCGTCAGTGCTTATACTCGCCTTAGAGAGGGGTTGTGTGTTGATTACTGATGACGGCAGGCTGGCATCAATCGCGAAGAAATTGGGCGTGGAGGTGCTTGGGATTTTCTACAAGAGGTGATACAAGTAAGAGCCGGCGGCGGCGGCCACGGGAATTGTTAAATTGTCCTCGGGACTTGCGGCGTCTGCTATTATTACAAACGCTGTGATTAAAAAAGCGGCGGGAAGCGGCGTTCCCATCAGCGCAAGCGCTATTGTATTGGAGAGTGCGCCTGTTACAGTGCCCCACAACGTGAGCTTCCCTATTAGCCTCCTCCCCCCAAGCGCCGTCCCCGCCACTGCGCTCACGGCGTCGTACACCGCCATGCTCACTAGCGCCGCTGTTAAGTGGCCCCGCCCGAATAAAACAGCGGCGATGAGGAAGCCAACGGCGCCCATCAGTATGCCCAAATAGCCGTGTCTCTTCTCGTAATCTCTCTCCGCCAAAGTCACAAGCTCTTCAAATTGTTTCACGGCTTTTTGATACTGCTCCCGTATTCCCGGCCTGTCCAGCGGCAGAACTTGTTCAAGCCGATTAAAGGCCTCTTCCAACGTTTTAAAGAAGTCTTGTCTCAACTCCTCCCAAATTATAGGCTGTCTCACTTGTATTGAGTATAGCAAGCCTCCTATAAAAGTCAAAACTGCTATGTACAGCTCTGGGGGCGTGTTGATTAGAAAAGGCACTGCCAATAGGGCGACAAACCCTATGTGAAATATCTTCCTCGCGACTAGCTTGCGTATCTCCTCCAGACGCGACACGTAGAGCTCGGCAGTTGAATTTATATACTATCGCCTGGACAGACGCCTACAATTATTCTCACGGGCACCCCCCTTTTTAACTCTCGTATTAAAGTCCTGTCTAAGTCGTAGGCGGCCTTGTCGGCCAGTATTGCTATTGTTGAGTCGTCTACGTAATTGCTCTTCCTCGCGACTAGGCGCCATTTTGACGCGGGCTTAGACCTCGGCGTGATGCCTATCACATAATCCCAGACAACCCCTGCGTCTATTATCAACACCACTAATCCACTGCGCATGAGGGCTTCAAGGACGGTTGCGCTTAACTCGCCTGCGGCCTTTTCAGCGCAACAGGCAATTATGCAATCCCCTCTCCTCGTCAGGTATACGTCTTTTGTGACCTCTAACGTCCTTTTATTACTAGCTCTTACATTGGGGTGACCCCGCGCTATGAATAAGTCCACAGGCACTTCGCCATTCAGCGTCTTCTCGACGCATTCCTCCGCGGGACGCGGAATATTTTTTAATGCTTCGAGCCGCGTCACAATTAGGCTGGAGAGTTTTTAATAATAGTCTTTTAGCGCGATGTGGACGTTGAGAGCAAGATATCGCTGATATTGAGATACCCCACTGAGGAAGTCATCACCGTGGAGGAGCTTAGGGAGTTGCTCCAGTTGGGGCATCAGCTTAATCACTACATCGGCTTTGAAATCAGCGGCTTTATTCACATTGGAACGGGCATTGTCAGCATGTCGAAAGTTGTGGATTTGCAGAGGGCCGGCGTCAGAACACAGATTTTACTTGCAGATATTCACTCCTGGCTTAATAATAAATTGGGCGGAGATCTCGACACTATTAGAAAAGTGGCGGTGACGTATTACATAGAGGCTTTTAAAAAAGTCATAGAGACGCTGGGCGGAGATCCAGACGCCACGAGGTTTGTGCTGGGCTCAGACCTCTACCACCACAACGACGAGTACTGGCTTTTGCTAATGGACATCACCCGTCATTTAACTCTATCGCAAGTGAGACACAGTTTAACTATTCTGGGGAGGAAAATGGGCGAGTCAATACCGCTGGCATATTTAGTATATCCGCCTCTTCAAGTCGCCGACGTTTTCGCCCTAGGCGCCCACATTCCCCACGGGGGCGTGGACCAGAGGAGAGCCCACATCCTCGCGAGACAAGTCGCTGATAAAATTAGGTTCTACCCCCTGGAGGTGGGCGGCAAGCGCGTAAAACCCGTGGCGCTTCACCACAAACTCCTCCCCGCGTTGAATATATCCACAAAGCCCTCCAATAAGGAGGAGCTAAGCGAGATGAAGATGTCTAAAAGCGTCCCCCAGAGCGCTATATTTATCCACGACAGCCCCGAGGAGATTAGGCAAAAAATTTCAAAGGCCTACTGCCCGCCGAGGGAGACTGAGTACAACCCCGTACTTGAGCTACTACACATCTCAGCCTTTAGAGAGGAGAGAAAAACGCCGTTTATTATAAAACGACCGCCGCAATACGGAGGGGATATAGAAGTGTGGACTTATGAAGAGGTGGAGAGACTTTACAGAGAGGGGAAGATACACCCGGCGGATTTAAAAAACGCAACCGCTGAGGCGTTGATAAATATCCTAGAGCCTATTTATAAATACTTCCAGGGGCCTGGGGCAAAACTCCTTCAGGAGATGAAAAACATCACCATAACTAGGTAACTGAATCCTTTAATGTTAGAATTTACAATCTTAAACCATACTGAAGACAGCTTAAGATTTGGCCCTGGACAATGCGGCTACTCGCGCCGTGGGGTTGGGGTAGGCGCTGGGAGGCGTTTGAAGCCGGGTAGCTACACGGTTTGTGGCAAAATAACTCGCTATGCCGATATTCGCCTTATGGCCAAGTCCATTAAGGGCTCTAAAACGGATTTTATGCTCTCAACGGCCTTCTCTCCGCATTTTTCTAGGGCCTCTCTTTTAATGTAGAGGAAGACGTGGGGGGCTCTTTTCCACGCTTCGTTCACTGCCTCTACTAGCGGGGAGATTTTAGATATTGATATGGGCCCCATAGCTGTGGATATGTAGAGGTACTCTGCGTATGGGTCAAAGCTGACGTAGGAGAAAATCACGTCCTCTGGGCTTAGCTTACAGCCCGCCACCTCTCCCAGCTCTATGTTGAGCCTCTCTACGAATTTTTTCTTAAGCCTATTTAACAAGGCCCAGTGTATGGGGCCTATTTTATCTACAGACTCGTTGACTCTAACGGGGTTTTTAAAAACTTCTATGAAGTCCTTCTCTCTCTTCCACAGAGTTATGTAATCAAGCGGTTTTCTAGACAAGAGATCTCTAAACCTCGCATCGCGTATGAAGACGGAGGTGAAGTAGTCGTCTGTGACTTTCCACACGTCTTTTTCCTCCACGTGGCCTGTGACGAAGCGGGCCAAGTCGCAGAGGTATTGGCAGATGTCGGAATCTCCTAAAGAGGAGGCACACTTCTCAATGTTATCAGCCAATATGTTGCGCGCCACCTCTGTGAAGAGGACGGTCTTGTGGTGTAAATAGACATGGCGGTAGAGATTGTAGCGAGTTATGAGATAACCCTCTAAGTTCACTCTCGCCTTTTCATTAAATCGGAAGTTGTCCCCGTCTATTTCGAGATTTTCAACAATTCTCTCGAGATCGACATATGTAAAACTAGCGCCCACAGCGGCCCCCGTGAAGTACATGTCGCGCATAATGTAGTCTAGCCTGTCGGCATCAAACACGCCTGAGAGGATTTTGTTGTACAGCTTGTACTTACCGTCGCTGTTGAATAGCAAGTTCTTAATTAAGTCGGGATCGTAGCCGAGCTCTGAGAGTCTCGGCGATAGTTTATCCACGAGGAGCCTTGTGGTAATTTCGTGGGGCTTTTGCGCCGCGTCGAACTGGGCCACGTTAACCTCCACACACCCCCTGACAGTTGCCATGTGTAACAACTCCCTAGTTAGTATTTCAAAAGAGTGAGAAAACGGGAGGTGTCCAATATCATGTAATAAGGCAGCGGCGCGTAAATGTCTCAGCAACTCTTCGTCCACTTCGCCGAGCAGCTGCATTATCCGCTGGCCTAATAATGTCGCTATGTGCATTACCCCCAGGCTGTGGTCAAAACGCGTGTGAGTCGCAGTGGGGTATACTAGGTATACAAATCCCAGCTGTTTAATATATCTAAGGCGTTGGATTAACGGCTCTCCGTCTATTAATTTGACCTCCTCTTCCGTCAGCTTGATAAATCCGTGTATTGGATCTCTAATCGCTTTTTTAAACTTCACAGAGACAACTTCTAAATAATTAATAATCTGTTGCACATGTGAAAATCGCCGTAATTGGCGCAGGCCCAGCTGGCTTGTCCTTCGCCTCAAGGTATGGAGACGTAGACGTATACGAGGAACACGGCGAGGTGGGACTGCCGAGACATTGCACAAGCCTTGTCAGCGCCATCTCGGCAGAGGGGCTGGGACTGCCCAAGTCCCTAGTGCTGGTTAAGTACAGAGAATTGAGAATTACGGACTTGGAGGGCAGGCAGATTTATTTCAACGTGCGAGGAGGGGTTTATTTAATTGACAGGCCGGGGCTTGAACAGTGGCTTGCAAGCCGTACCAGCAGATTATTACTCGGTAAAAGAGTAGTGGATTTGAAAAACGGCTATGTATACACATCAGATGGAGAGCGGCGCGGGCCTTATGATTATATAGTCTTGGCCGAGGGCTCGCTCAGAAAGTTCTCAGCGAGGTTTGGCCACGTCGTGAGGTTGCCCGGCTTGCAAGTGGACATTAAAAGCTCCGTAGATCTGCCGGGGATAAACGTAGTGTATAACAATAAGCTGTCAAGGGCGTATTTCTCCTGGATTGTGGAGATAGACAGGGGAGTTTACAGAGTGGGGCTGGCGGACGTGTGTTGCACAGTGGAGAAGTTGAATAAATTGGTAAAGTTGCTACGCGGGGCCCCAATTTCTAAGCCATTTGGCGGAGGAGTGTTAGCAGGCCCGCCGTTGCGGAGATTAACTCACGGCAGATATATCACCGTAGGCGACGCGGCCGGCCTCGTGAAGCCGCTCAGCGGCGGCGGAATAATACTAGCTTTAAAAAGCGGAGCTCTTGCGGCAATGGCTTTAGACAAGGGGGATATCCAGCGTTACGAAGCGGCCACGCTGTACACGCGGCTTAGGCTTAGAGCCGCTTTTTCACTATTTAGAATTCTGTATGGAATGAGACTAGTGGACCGCCTACTCCAAATTCTTAACGGAGGCGAATATGTGGCAGTTGATTACGACGACCACGTAAAGAGTTTACTCGTAGCGGCGTTGACAGACGCGAGGTCTATAATGGCCGCAAAGGAGGTTGCCAGATATTTAGCGAGTAAAGCGCTGTCTTAAATTACGCAAATGCGAGGCGGCCGGCGGTGTCTGTGCAACTCCATCCGCGTCGTAAGCCCTGAAAAAGGAAAAAGACTACGAAACGTCGAGGCAACATGTCACTGTGCGGAGAAACCTTTTTACGTATTCCAGCACCTCCTCTTTAGTCTGCTCGTAGATCCACCTCCCCTCTTTGGTGAGCTCCACAACGCCGTCTTTAATTAAGATCTCTCTCCTCAAAAGCTCGGGCCAAACCCTCCAATCGTATTTAATACCGACTCCCTCTACGACCTTCTTAGCCAATCCATTAATCTCCTCCACAGTAGCAGGCCCTTTTATCAGTCTCTGCATAATGACGAGGCGGAGGTATTCCCCCACTGGGCTGTAGCGTACGTACTGCACGAACATGGTAGATTAACGCGTTGAGGAATATATCTCCTATACGTAAAAATGGGATAGGGGGGAGAGTAAATTGAAATTTATACTGGACCATCCTTCCGTGGGATATGTCGCCGTGCCAGTCGTCTCTAAGTGGCAGATAGAGGACTTGCTAACAAAGAGGGGGGAGGTCTCTTTTGACCTGGAAATAAGTAAAACTGTGGTGGAGTATAGAGGCGGCGTCGCGAGATTTCAGTACAACGGCGTGTTGTACGAAATTGAACTCGACAGCTTGCCGGAGGTGGACGAGGAGAGCTGTGAAGTATATGCGCTTATAGGCGGCGAGTGGCGCGAGCTGTCAATAGCGGCTGACCGGTTTTATAAGCTGTGCGTATTCAACAGGGGGTGGGCTCCGACTTTAATGATAGACGGCATAACAATGCACTCCGTCTTGGAAAACCCTCTGTTGTTAACCTCCCGCAAAGTGGAGCGGGCTTGGGGGAGGGTTTTTGAGTGTTGCACCGGGCTGGGGTATACGGCTATTGAGGCCTTGAAGAAGGGAGCTAGACACGTCATCACTGTGGAGGTGGATCCCCACGTGTTAACTCTGGCCTCGCTCAACCCGTACAGCAGGGGGCTTTGGTCCCCTGCAGTCGACGTTATCCTGGGCGATTGCTATGCCTTTGTGCAGACAGTGCGAGACTCCTCTATTGACTTCATAATTCACGACCCCCCGAGGCTTAGCCACGCAACTCAGAGGCTTTACTCAGAGGCGCTTTACAGGGAGTTTTACAGAATCCTCAAGCGGGGCGGCGGGGTTTTTCACTACGTGAGCCAGAGCGGCACTAAATACAGGGGGCTGAACCCATATAAAGGCGTCGCCGAGAGGCTCAGGCGGGTTGGATTCGCCGTTGAGAAAATAAAAGAGGGATACGGGATTTACGCCAGGCGGCGTTAGAGAATACTAGGCGTTGAGTTGAGCACCACCGCGCCGCCGTCTATATACACCATATTTTCTATGCGCACGCCGCCAACTCCCTCTATATAAACGCCGGGTTCTATTGTAATTACATGGCCCCGTTTTAACACGTCTTTTGACGACGGCGAAACTCTCGGCATTTCGTGCACCTCAACGCCCACGCCGTGTCCCGTGGAGTGTATAAAGTACTGGGCGAATCCGTATTCTGCCAATACGTCTCTCGCGGCTTTGTCCACTTCTGAAGCGGGCACTCCCTCTCTCGCAGCCTTTTCAGCCGCCTTCACGGCCTCGTACACGGCGTAAACGGCGTCTTTAAGAACGGGGCTTACTCCCAGGGTTCTCGTCATGTCTGAACAGTAAACTCCTTTCTTAGCGCCGATATCAATAACTATAGAATCGCCGGGAGATATCTTCCTGTCGCCAAACCGATAGTGTGGATACGCCCCGTTTGGCCCCGACGCCACTATTGGATCAAAGGCAATGCCATCAGCCCCCTCTTCTAAAAACCACTTAAGTATAAGCGCTGCCACGTCCCGTTCCCTAAGCCCGGCAAGTTTTATATGCGTAAGCCTCTCGTAAGTCCTCTCGGTGATTTTAAGAGCCTCCTTAATAACTCCCAGCTCCCGCTCGTCTTTCACCGCTCTCAACTCCATAATCTCCGCCGATATGTCAACGCCCAGCTCTCTGCTGTCTGAGGCGACCCGCCCATCTAACTTCTTCGCCAAGTCTATAAAACTCGGCGCTATAACTAACTCCTCGCCGGGTCTCCTAGGCGGCACTTCCACTGCGGAAATAGCAACAATTTTGTCCACTACCGCTACACTTCTAGCCCGGGCGTAGTCCAGCCGGGAGACGTACAGCGTCGCCTGCCCTGTCTTCAGCTCAATTACAAGCCCCACGGCGTCAGGCATCCCCACGGCATATGCCAAATTTGGCCCCCGCGTCAACACTAGGTAATCGTATTCCGAAAAAGCCCTCACCAACTTTTCCAAGTTCATAAATTGTTGAAGTTACAACTTTTTAAACACCTTCGCCTATGCGCGCTAACGGCACGGGCTTGTCATACTTCCTAACCAAGCTAAAGAAAATAACAGAGACTGTGTCGCCGTCTCTTACCTCTCCATAAATCTCTTTCAACTCGCTCACCAGCTCTTCCCTCGATCCAAACCCCTCGGCCTCAATTACGTCTTGGCCCACTTTCTCCAGCCTCGTATAATATACTTTAGTAATAATCGCCTCGCCGTATATGTGATCGCAACAAACAATGTAAACTAGGCTGAAACGGGGACGCACTATTCCGTACCTAACGGTAACACGTTTTTTGCCATCGAGAATGCCCTCTAAGTATTTCCTCTTAAACCTCAGATAAGGCCCGAGCTCGACGTATCTACCCACGTTTAGGGAGCAAACCTTTAAAATTTTTACTTAACGGTGGGGGAGTGTGTGAAGTGTCTACTAGCGGAGACGCTGTGATTTTTACCGGGCCAGAGCTGGAGAGGACAATGGCATATCTCATTGCTAAACCCTTAACGGAGAGAATTGAAATAGAGGGGGAGGCCTTGCGCATTACGCCTGCGTTGCCTGAAGTCGTGGGCTCTCTGCAAGCGTTGTGTAAGTCGGACGTATCCGCTTTACTTCTCGACATCAAAGAGTCGCTTCTTCACCTCGGATGGCTAGTAGAAGGGCGAAAGGACGTAGTGAGGATTAGGAAGAGCAGGCGGGCAGGTACATCCGGGTTCACGTCAGTAGAATACGAAAAATCCTCCAGGCGCATGACCGTCGTGACAACTCAGAAGTGTCTGGCTAATTCCCTAAGGCGTCTGGGCTTTGAAGTCGTAGAGACCAAGTATTTGGTAGAAGCCGCCAAACAAATCTCAACGCTTGTAGAGGCAATAGAGCTAGAGGAGGCCATCTCACAAGAGGTATGTTAGAGGCCGTGCTGTTTTTCCTCCAAGTGTCAGCCCTCGCGTTAGCCGCATATGCGGGGAGGGCTAGGTTAAAGAGGCTGCTGAACGAGGCGCAAAACGGGAATTCGCCCGCGGTAGAGGAGGTGGGAGACGACTTGCCCGAGGTGGATAAGTCAATTTTAAAACTCCTCGCAGAGAGACAAGGCGTCGTCTATCAAAGCGAGATAACAAAAGAGCTGGGGCTCCCCAAAAGCACAGTACACAAAGCCCTTAGAAGGCTAAGCGAGGGGGGATACGTCGAGATTCAGAAACGGGGGAGGTTTAATGTCGTAATTCTAAAAAGGCCTATTTCAGAGGCCTCAAGAGCTTAACCTCTCCATATTCACGGAGGAGGTCTATCACTAATGGAATTGGATCGTCGTTTAAGCTAGCGTATCCGGCTAGCTTCACTGCATCCTCTGAGACGCGTATGAACCCTCCACCTGTCCTAATCGTAACCTCTTTAGGGCCAAAAATGACCTTAAACATTTTTCTAGCCTCGGCGAGGCGTTTGGCGACTTCCGCCGCAAGCTCTAACTGCTCCTCTGTGGGCCCCCCTCTGGGCCTTCTCTTCTTTAACTCGCTGAGCTCTTCCTTAGCAAATTCGCCCTTGACAATTCCTTTTACTTTTTCTACCACGGCCATGTCCCCCTCGTAGCCAATTACTTCTAGGTTTTCTCCGTTCCTAATTCTCGATATAACTTCATCGATAGGCGCTTTGCTCACGGCTGGGAGATAATTCTTAAATAAATACGTTAGCCAGGACGTGGACAGCGAATATTTGAGTTATCTCTTGAAATGCCCATCCTGCGGGAGGACTATGGATGTGGCTAATCAATTTCTCAGAATTGATCAATCAAGCGGGCGCAAGACCTTAGAGAGGACGTTGTACTGTAAGCAGTGCAATATAAAAATAAGGCAATACGTCCAACTCCATGAGTAGGGCAGTTCTGTACAAGCGGTCGGAGGAGTTAAAACAACGCTTCTCTCTCTACGGGCTACTCGCCTCTGTTTTCCACCTCGTGACAATGTTAGTGGGAGGCGTGGCGTATGCGTCGAGCAACCTCCCCGTGTATCTAAGCCTAAACGCCGCCGCGGCCAGCGGCTACGGCATAGCCGTCTTCGCCCAGAGCCTCCTCGTGTTACTATCTCTAATTATACTGGCTGTATCCGCCCTCCTCGTCTTCCTCTCCCGCGCGACGACAGCCAGGGGGGAGTTCTCCTCTTCTAACAAGCTTTTGTTTTCGGCGGTCATTACAAGCGGCTTGGCCTTCGTCTTCGCCCTATTCGCTCTGATCCCGCCTGCGTCGCAAATTATAAATGCAGTATATTACATCTTTGTTGCTATGCAAGTAGCGTGCATAGCGCTTATTTCCTTCGCCTTAGTGCTTTTGAAATCTGTAATGGCGTATTACACGCCGAGGCGGAAATAACGGGTAGGATCTCCCGTCTTTTCAATCATAGAGAGGCTCACTACGGCGTTGAGCAAATTGTTCAGCGGCGCCTCCAATCCGGAGCAGTTGAAAACTGCGCAGAATTCTTTAAGCGGTCTGTACAGATCGATTTTGACGACGTAGGGAACTCTCACAAGCTTAGACACCACGTCGTCTCTCAACACAGAGGCGATCCACACGGGGAAAGCCCTCTCTTTCCTCTCCCTTTGAAGAAGTTTTACGAGTCCCATTAGGCTTTTTAAAAAGGCGATGCCGAGCTCTACTCTGTCGTAAGGCTCTAACATCCTGGCCACGTGCTTGCCCAAGTCTATATAAACGTCAAGTCTGGGCTCCAGCGATTTTAAAAATCTTAAGCCGTCTATAGCGGCGTCACAACGCTCTTTATCTGGACAAAGATTACACTTATCCCCCAGCCTCTCCCTGGCGCATATAACACAAGTCTCTGTAACTCTACACATGTCAAGAGCGGGAGCGGCGAATCCACAAGACTTACAAATAGCCACGCCTCTAGCCGCGTAGAGATTGCCCACCAGTATAAATATTGGCATATATTTAGTTGCATGGCCGTAGCCATCGTCGCGGAGTCGCAAACGCCAGATGAGCCGACGAGAGATATATACTTCGAGGTAAAGAAGAGGGGGCTTCCCGTGCGTTACATACCTATTCAACGCCTTTCTGTTAAGATTTACAACGGCGAGGCAATTGTGGAAACTCGCAGAGGGCCGCTAGAGCCCTCCGCAGTAGTGATCAGGGGGCTTGGATACGTAATTGATACAAATACGCTTATGAGGAGAGTTTCCGCGTTGAGGATTTTAGAGAGGAAGGGAGCCGTGGCCATAAACCCCGTAGATGCCCTTTTAAACTGTAGAAATAAGTTGGAGACGGTATATCTCCTAAGCAAGGCGGGGATACCGGTGCCTCCTACCGTGGCGACTGAGGATCTCTACTACGGCTACGTAACGGCAAGAGACATGGGAAGAGTTGTGCTGAAGCCTATACAAGGCAGTAGGGGATATGGCGCCATGATGTTTGAAGACGCAGAACAAGCCTTTCAAGTAATGAGGACGTTGCTAATAGCCAAAAATCCCCTCTACATACAAAAATATATTGAAAAGCCCAATAGAGATATTAGAATAATTGTAGTAGACGGCAGGGCAATTGGATGTATGTATAGAGTCTCTAGCAGCTGGAAGACGAATATAGCCCAGGGAGCATTGGGAGTTCCCTGCGAGCTCAATCCAGAGCTTGAAGAGCTGGCAGTAAAGGCCACTCACACAATGGGCCTCGTCTACTCAGGCGTGGACATCGGAGAGGGGAAGGAGGGATACGTGGTGTTTGAAGTGAATGCCAGCCCCGACTGGCGCGGCTTTAAACAAGCCACTGGCATAAACCCAGCGGTGCACATCGCCGAATATATTGAAAGAGTGGTGAAAAGGTAAAAAACACCGTAGTTCCGCAGACAAGTGACTAAGTGGCTTTTAAAATGCACAGTCTGTGGAGAGGAGAGAGTGTTTGAGGCAGGCTTCAACTTGGCGCTTCTCGGGGGTAGAGTATATCTCTACTGTAAGAGGTGTAAAGCAAATAGGGTGCATTTAATCCTTGGCTGTCTCGAGGAAGACGGCAGTTGCCCCGTAGCTGGCGCGGACGTTATAGACTGAAAGAATTTCTATACGCTATTTCTCTCAAGAGGCTGGCCAAGTGAGGCGCTGTTTTTTGCAATTTCGCCAATGCGGTGTTTATGTCGTCTGCAGGAGAGACGCCGTATTTTTGTAGAGCGTAGACGTGTGGGCCCATGATTGTTTGTAACGACGGCATGTATATGCCGTACATCCAGTTTAAAAAATGCTCCGTAGCGCTTAGCAAATAAGCCGTAGTTGAATAATAGAAGAGGTTATTAAGTGGCTCAAGGCGTTTATACTGCCGAGAGTGCTTAAAATTTTGCCCAATTCCTCTGCCTCAGTCTCATCTAGCTTATCTAAAAGGCGTTTTGCCTCCAAGCGCTCTCTTTTCTTCTCCAGTTCTAATTTTAACTGATTGAGAGACTGGCCGACGGAGGCAATGCTCTTCTCCATGTCAATACAGGCGTTTCTCAGCCTCTTCTCCCTCTCCTGAAGGCGTTTGATCTGCTCGTTGTACACGTCCATGCCGATAACTCCCTTTAACAACGCCTCCTCTAGCTTGTGGTAGGACTTGTCCAACTCGCCGCGAGACTTTTTCAACTCCTCTATCATCTTGTTCACTTCTCTCACTTTAATCTCGAAGAACTTGGGCAAAGCCGCTATGTCCAGATCCACATATTCCCTCGTGATTTTAACCTTTATATTCGGCGTATCTAGAATATAGCTCTGGCCATTGGCGTCCTTAATCTCTATAGAAAGTAGCTTTTTCCTCTTCACGTCGAACTCGCCCTTCTCAGCGACGCCAATTAACAAAACCCCGCCTATATACACCGGCTTTCCTCTAACCACAGGCAGTTTGACATCCCTCTTCTCCTTGCCTAACTGCGGAAAAAGCCTCCAAATCACGCCTTTCTCTACAGCTAAATTAAAACCTCAGCGGTCAAGAAGCGATATTATATATCAGCTGTACATTTCCCCGTGGATTTGCAAAAGCTTCATGAGTTAATAAAAAACTGCGATAAATGCCCACTGCATAAATACCGCAAAAACGCCGTCCCTGGCGAGGGCGAGATGAAATTGGGGGTAATGATTGTCGGCGAGGCGCCGGGCGCGTCTGAAGACGAGGCAGGCCGGCCGTTTGTAGGAGCGGCGGGACAGCTGTTAACTGAGGCGCTGAGCCGCTTAGGCGTGAGGCGAGGCGATGTGTTTATCACTAACGTAGTTAAGTGCAGGCCGCCGAATAACCGCACGCCCAATAGGGAGGAGGTTGAGGCGTGTCTCCCGTACCTCATACAACAGATAGGCATTTTAAAGCCCAGGAGGATAATTGCGCTTGGGCTCATAAGCGCAAAGGCCCTTATGGAGCTCATGGGGAGAAGGGCTGAGAAGCTGGGCGACGTCAAGGGGAAGTGCTACCAGGGCAGAATAGCCGGAGTTCAAGTGGAGTTGTGTATTACATACCACCCAGCGGCGGTATTGAGAAAGCCGGCATTGAGGGGCGAGTTTCAAAAAGATTTGGCCATGTTCTTCGGCGGGGGGCTTGACCGCTTCTTAGACCCGTCTAAGTGAATTTTATATAAAGGGGTTAACTTGTGGATTTTTTCTGCCATAAGCGTGGATGCACGGCGAGGGATCATTTAAATGAGTATGAATTCTGCACGGCGAATTTCGGCGTTGACAAGGTGAGGAAGGCTCTAGTGGATTTCACAGCGGAGCAGATGGCGTTGCTTCAAAAGATTAGTTTGAATTGGATTAATACAAAGAACCCGATATACATGTTTCTCTCCGGTAGTCTACTGGTATATTGCCTGTGGGAAGAGCCCATGTGTAAGGCCTTAGAGGGCGTGCGACTAGCCGGCGCCGCGGAGAGGTCCGGGGCAGCTTACTACTTGCCGCACACTCTCTTTTCTGAGGAGGTCTTAGAAAATCTGCCCCTCCCCGAGATCTCTGAGGAGGAGTATGAAATTAAGAAGTATTACGTCGTAAGTCTCCAAGGCTTCTCTGGCGAGGGCGATGCTTTAGAAGATCTCGCGAGGTTTTTCGAATCCGCCCCTGTGTTTTTGGGCATGAGGGCAGCGAGGGTTGTGAGGGGGGTGCCGTATATGCCTCAATTGGCTAATAAGTACACTGATAAAATCGATATTCTTCTCAAAGGCGTTGACGGCTCTCTCACAGGGCTGGGATATGTAGATGTGACAAAGACGTACCACCTCGGCTTCTCCAAGGCTAAGAGCTTCCTACTATACGGGCTGGACAGAGTCGTCTTGCTACACCCCCACGTTGATCTCAGCTTCCACAAAGAAGTGGCGAATAGGATTAAAAACAGGTGGGATATCTCGGAGGTGGGATACGCCGTCTTAAACCCAGTGGAGGAAGAGCTATATTTCTACAAGTTGCCGAGGAAAAATAGGTATCTGTCCATGAGCGTCTCGGCGCAAAAACATTCAAGCGTCATTAGGCGATATATCGAATCTCTATGAGAACTTTTGAGCGGAGTTATTCGCTTATTTTTGGACGATCTCCTAGAAAACTGGCCTTTTATGCCACTGCGTTCTTAATAATCCTCGCCGCTTTAAAAAGCTTGTCTCAGCCTGCGGCGTTGCTTTTATATATTGCCTATGGAGGCGCCATATTGACAATTTTAATGCTAGCGGACCGCGCTGTTATAAACTTAAGGCGGTCTTACTACATAGCGGTTATCTCAACGCTACTAGTTGCCTTCTTCGACGTGATCTTCCAAAAGCCAGTTCTGTCATTTGCCCTTGTGGGCTCAACTGCCAGCGCGTTAGTACTGCAGTCGCTTAAGTGCAAAAGCCCCGTTTACATTTTGCCTCTTGTATTGACGGCGTTAATTTACTACCTAATGGGTAGCGTGAGCCTCTTGTTGCTCTCCGCGGTTTACATAGCAGTGCTCTACTTGTTTAGAATAGTTGTGAATAAAATGGCGGGGGGCCTAGATGCGATGTGCATGTTCTCAAGTTTCCTGTACGCAGTATTTGCAGAAGACGACGTATTAGAAGACGCCTTTAAAGAGCTAGGACAACGGGAGAAAGTGCCTATACACCTCTTTTTAATAGGCGGAAGCCACGTGGTTTTAGTAAGCGACTTCCACCCAGGCCCCTTTAGGCACATTGGCGGGGGAATGTTAGTCGACGTGTTGCACAGAGAAGTGGGGAAAATGGGCTATCGCCTCACGTTCTTACACGGAGTGGGCGGCCACGAGCGCGATCCTGTTAGCAGAGATTCTGTCCAACGTATTGTGGAGTCTGTGAAATCCGCCCTCGCCTCTATGCACAACGGGGCTCTCCCCGCCGGCGTTCGCCCCCTAAAAGTAGAGGTAGGCGATGTTAAATTAGTTGGCCTAAGCTTGGGAACGCCTCCGCATCTGGCTATTGTAAGTAGAGTTCGCTCGGCCTCTGACGACATCCCCACTTGGGTGAGCAAGCTTGTAGACCCCGGGGAGTATATACTAGTCGACGCACAAAATAAATTCGACGGGGCAGTCCAGTGGAGAGATGAAGACGTTATTTCACTGTCAAGAGGCTTAAAGGCGTTGCACGAGGCTGGGGCTTGCCGCTCTTTTAAAATAGGCGTTGGACACGCCGCGACAGAGCACTTAGATCCCTTGGGCTATGAGATAGGCCCCGCTGGCGTCTCAGCTATAGTAGGGGACTGCGACGGGGCGAGGAGCTTATTAATAGTCTTTGACGGAAATAACATAGACAGCGCCTTGTATGACAAACTAGTTAAGGCCTATGAAAGGCGTGGATACAGCGTGGTGGAGGTAGTAACCACAGACACCCACAGGGCCACTGGGGTGGGCATTGGCCGTGGGTATAGAATTGTGGGAGAGCGCCTCAGCCACGGCGCGATTTTAGAAGTTGTAGAAAAGGCAGTTTTAGAGGCGGAAAAAAACCTAGCCCCGCTCCCAGTCGCCTACCGCCGTGTAGAAGTAGAGGCCGAGGTGCTGGGAGAAGAGGGGTTTAGGAAAATTCAAAAGGCCGTGAAGATGTATAAAAAAGTGGGGGTAATTGTAATACTCGCCGTATTCGTGTTGCCGTCTCTGGTCATTGCGCTTTTGGCATAGGGTTTTTTGTGCTCTCTGAAGGCGGTTTAAGGAAAGCAGTTAGTAACAGCCCTGCTGTATAAAAAATATATACCCAAGAGTGAGATTGTTCGTGTCTTCCAAAAAGAAGAAGGCAGACGCAGAGGTTTCCCAGACGCAAGCTACTGTGGAGGTCCGCGCCGATGTAGATGTAGAAGAACTTGAGGGTATTGGGCGCGTGACTGGGGCTAAATTGAAGGAAAGAGGCTATTACACAGTGCGCGACATAGCCTTTGCCTCAGTGAAAGAACTCGCTGAGATTATCGGCAACGAGGACAGGGCGCAACAGATAATTGAAGCCGCGCGGAAGATGTTAGGACTCCACTCTTTCATCTCAGCGCTGGAGGTATACGAGAGGCGTAAAAAAATCAGGAGAATCTCGACAGGGGTTAGATCGCTTGACGAATTGCTGGGAGGCGGCATTGAGACTAGGGCAGTGACTGAGATAGTGGGCGAGTTCGGCTCCGGGAAGACTCAGTTGTGCCACCAGCTCGCCGTAATGGTGCAACTGCCCGAGGAAAGGGGAGGGCTCGGCGCAAAGGCTATTTATATCGACACTGAGAACACCTTTAGGCCAGAGCGTATAATGCAGATAGCCAAGGCAAGGGGGTTAGATTCAGACCAAGCGTTGCACAATATCTTTTACGCCAGGGCTTACAGCTCTGACCACCAGATGATACTAGTGGAACAAGCCAAGTCTATTATCAAACAACACAACGTGGCGTTGTTAGTAGTGGATTCAGTAATAGCACACTTCAGATCTGAATTCCCCGGTAGGGAAAATCTGGCGGAAAGGCAACAAAAGCTGAATAAACACGTGGCGGACTTATTACGCCTAGCAGACGCCTACGACGTTGCAGTCGTAATTACAAACCAGGTTATGGCACAACCAGATGTGTTCTTCGGCAACCCGCTAAGGCCGGCTGGCGGCAATATATTAGCGCACGGCGCTACGTACCGTCTATGGCTTAGAAAGTCAAAGGAGAACATTAGAATTGCGAAGATATTCGACTCTCCGTATCACCCAGAGGGCGAGGTGTCCTTCCGCATTACAGAGGAGGGGCTAGTCGATTGACCGTAAAAAAGGAGTAACCAGTTGTATATAGGCATAAATTTAAAGTTAGACACTACAAATTCCCAAAAGCGTTTATAAGAATTGTAAATTGGGTGGTCCGCCATTTTAGCAACAAGTTGCGACGCCTCAGACGTGTAGCCCGCCACTGCGAGGCTCACGGAGACGTCAACAGCCAACGTGCGTATAAGAGTGTGGGCAACGGTTTCGCCCTCTACCACTTCTACCGAGGCCTTCTCCCTAACCAGACTGTAATCCGCCTTCGCAATGAGGACGTCTAACAACCTGTTCAGCAAGGCCAGCGACAGCTCATACGCCAAATTGTCGCCGGCGAGCTCCTGGGGGACAGCCCACACCTCTAAGAGCTCGGGCTCCGTCACGGCGCGGGCAAACGCAACCTCTCTGAGGATTTTATACTTGTCAAGCGGGAGCGCGACCTTTAAGATGTTAATATCGCCGACCTCGAGTTTAGTAGCTGACTCTCCAACAATTATCACGTCGATAGGGGGCGAGCCCAGGAGCTCTATCAATTCTTTAATCTCTCTGAGCGTATTTTCGCTTACAGGCACTAATACGACGATTTCCACAAGTATGTTAGCGGCTTGGATATAAATCCCTCTCCGTGGCCAAAACTTAACGCGCCTCTGGAGCTCAGGCGAATGCTTAAAAGTGCCAAGAAAGGATAATAGTATGCCTTTGCCTAAAGTCGATGTCATTTTAACCGCTGACCGCTCGATGATGTCTAATTACCACCGCAAGGAGTTTTTAGGGTTCGGCACCACTGGGCCTATTTTTGTCGAATTGCCATTTGGACTTTCGGAGAGGTTCCACTCATATTTATTCGCCCCTAAGTTGAAGACAGACAAATGGGGTAGGCCTGTAGAGGCTCCGTATGGAATGAGGAAGATCGAGGCGAAGCTACTCGACGCTGGCATAAACGCCGCAGTGATAGACCCTGACCACGTACACAAATACCTCAAACACGCAAAAATCCTCATGTTGAGCCACCACGACTATTTCGGGCTTAATCCGCCCAGTAGCACATGGGGGGTGATCGTGGGGAAAGAGCCGATGAACGCCGTGTTTTTCAAGAGGTTTATGGAGAGGCTGTCGCCGTATATTTGGGAGGCGAAGTCCGCAAACGGGCTGAGGGTTATTGTCGGAGGCCCCGCGGCGTGGCAGTGGCTTTACTTCCCGGAGTTAGTGGAGAGGTGGGGCATTGACACAATTTTTGACGGAGAGGGAGAGAAGTTAATAGTTGATATTGTGAAAAACGCCCTAGAGGGCAAGCCGTTGCCCAAATACGTCTACGTGGGGGTATCGGAGGCGCCAAGCGTCGACGAGATCTCTACAATCAAGTATCCTAGTATAAATGGGCTTGTGGAAATAGGCAGGGGGTGCCCCAGGGGTTGCGCGTTCTGCTCTGTGACGTTGAGGGCAATGCGGTGGTATCCTCTTGAAAAGATAGAACAGGAGCTGAAGGTGAACGCCGAAGCTGGCGTAGTTGATGGAATTTTACACTCCGACGAAGTTCCGCTATACGGATCCACAGGCGTTGAGCCCGACCCCGAAAAGCTCATTGCGTTGCATAAACTCGCCAAGAGGTATTATAGAAAAGTCGGCTGGAGCCACACCACGCTTGTGGCGATATACCACGGCGAGAAGAAAATGGGAAAGCTTTTCACAAAGCTGTCGGAGATCATAATTGACGAACATCAAGACTGGTGGGGGGCCCAGATAGGGCTGGAGACGGGATCTGTTCGCCTCGCGCGGAAGATAATGCCGGGCAAGGCGGCTCCTTACAAAATAGACCAGTGGCATGAAATAGTCGTCGAGGCGGCATCAATAATGCACGAAATACGGCTAATACCCGCAATTACAATAATTGTCGGCCTCCCCGAGGAGCAACCAGAGGATGTAATAGAGACGATAGAGTTGATAGAGCGGCTCAGGCCTTACCGCTCCTTAATAGTGCCTCTGTTTTACGTCCCCATGAGCCATGTGAGGAGCGAGAAAAGCGGCTGGCTAGACAAAGTTAATTTATACCCTGAGCACATTGACCTCCTCAAGGTTGTGGCGAGACACTCAATATACTGGGCAAAAGACATCGTAAACAAGTTCTATTTCAAAGGGCCGCAATACGCCGTTGTTAGGCTACTTGTCAACTACTTTATAAACTATGTCGAGAAGAGACTAGATAGAATCGAAGACGATGTAGAGCGCTACAAAGAGGAGTTGAGGAAGGCGAGAGCCGCCTCAAGGAGAGAGATATTGACCTTCGCCAGCTAGTACTCTTTTTATCTCCTCCCTGAGATCTACTTCTATACCGACGCGGGCTAGTCCCAAGACTGTAGCTAGGAGACACGCCAAGCCGCAATTTTTACAACATGACAAGGCGATTCCCTCGCCGCATTCCACATCCCCCGATTTACAAATAAGGCCCTCGAGATACCCCCACGCCTTGTGTAATAGCCCAGCCCGCGGTATTTTCCTGCTAAACGCCAAATTATTAGCAATCCCGTATATGTCGGTAATATACAACACGGAGCTGACCCGCAGTCTTGATGCCAGCGACTTCAAACAGGGGAGGTTTCTTTGCTCAATACCGCCGCCACACAGCTCCAGTATTTTTTTGAACTCCTCAAGCGCAACGTCGTCAGTCTCTACGTAGGCCAACAGCCCCTCTCTCCAGTCCACAAGCGCTACGCCTCGGTGCATGGCTCTCAACATTGAGTTTTATAAATTGGTTACTTTCGTAAGGCTATGGAGGCCCAGCTGTGCTATGCCTGTACGGATCAGAACTACGCAAGGCCTGTGACTACTGTGAAGTGCACTATATGTAAAAAAGAGGTGGACTGGAGGCACGTCGTATCTCACTATATAGATCACGGAAAGAAAAGCGGAAATGACGTCGTTTGTCCCATATGCAACTCAAAGGTAAAGAGCCAGCAGTATA
>FWWM01002676.1_pt1 | contig 47081 bp, 49 predicted proteins | sample 2228351 | NCBI WGS metagenome assembly FWWM01 (sample SAMEA103939774, study PRJEB20133) | metagenome | reverse complement strand
CGACGATGGCGTGCGCATCCAGCGCCGCCTTCAGTTCGCGCACCTCTTCCAGCGATTCCAGCCACTGCTGCCGAGCCTCGGCGGCCTTGGCCGAACCGGACTGGGAGACGGAGATGCAGGAGTTTCTGGACCATGCCGAGAACCTGCTGCGGGCCAGCCGGGAAGGCGCCCTTGAGATGTTCGCCCATGAGCTGCGGGACCTGAAAAACCGCATGCACGCCTGTCACCTGGAGTATAAATGAAGGGGGTGCGAAGGGCCGGGAGGACCCGCTCCCGGCGTCCGCGTGCAAAGACCTCAGCTCAGGCAAGGGGGTGGTGTGTGGGTGAGTTTGTCGGGCCAGAAGTAAGCGCAGAAATAGTACACCAACCCTGCGCCACCGGTGGAAAAGCCCTTGTGGGCCAGGTAAGGACAGGTGAAGCACACCTCGGGCACGTCGTCGGCATCGGTTACGGGAAGGCTGGCGCTCCCCAGGCGGAATTCCTCAGGGCGCATGGCGGCTCTCGCGGTGCATGGGTGCGGTGGTTGGTTTTTTGTCCCCCGGCCTTGTCGGGTGAAAACCGGGGTTGTCTGACCCTCGGAAAAAAACCCCGTCTTGGGAGGAGCGCATGAGCGTGCCGCCAGCGGAGAAGCCGGCTTCGCCGGTGATCGCCCCCATTGCTGACCACTACTGCTTCGTCTGCGGCCGGGACAACCCACGGGGATTAAAGATCAAGGTGAGATATCTTCCCGAGGAGACCGCGGCGGAGACCGAGCTGTCGTTGCCCCGGGAGTTCCAGGGCTGGGCGGAGGTCATTCACGGCGGCATCCTGGCCACTCTGTTGGATGAGCTGATGGCGCACGCAGTTTGGCACTTTGCCGGTCCCGGGGTGACCATTGGCATGGAAGTGCGCTTCCATCAGCCCTTGAAACCCGGCGAACCCATCCTGGTGCGGGGGGTCATGACCAGTCCCAACGGCAGTCGCCGGCTGGCCGAAGCAGAGATTGTGCGGCTCACCGACGGCAAGAAAATCGCCAGCGGCAAAAGCCGCTTCCTGTTGCTGGCGGAAAAGCCTCGCGACGGGGCGGCCTAGCAGGATGTTGAAAAAGCCGGTTCGGGGGAGGGGGCCAGGGAGTATGTTCCCCTCCCCCGAACCCCTTCCCCAGTCCATGTAAGGTTTTGGCTGCGCCAATTCCCTTAAGGGAGACGTTTCTCCCGCCAAGATCGGGGGGAGGGGGATCAGCAACCTTTTAGGGGCGCCCCCCTTCGGCCGCCATCCTTTTTCCTCCCATAAGGCCGTGCGCCGGTGGGGCGGCCTCCCTTGCCCGCTGGCACCGTGATGCTGAACGTAACCGTCGTCATGGCAGGAAGGACCAAAGAACCATATATCCGGGAAGGGGTGGCCTTCTTTCGGCAGCGTCTCCGTCCGTACCTGCACCTGGACCTTCTGGAGGTGCGGGCGGAAAAGGAGGTCAAGGGGCTGACCCCCGAACTCGCCAAAGCCCGGGAAGGAGAGCGGCTCTTGGCGCGGGTGTCTCCCCGGGCCTTCCTGATCGCCCTGGATCCCCAGGGGGAGGAATTCACCACTGAACAATTCGCGGCCTGGCTCAGCCGCCGGGAGGAGGCGGCCCAACCCCTGGCCTTTCTCATCGGCGGCCACCTGGGACTCGCAGGGGCCGTCCTCAGGCAAGCGCACCAGATCCTGGCCCTCTCCCGACTCACCCTGACCCATGAACTGGCCCGTTTGGTGCTCCTGGAACAGCTGTACCGGGCCATGACCATCAAAAGCGGCCACCCCTACCATGTCTGAAGGGGGGAGCAAACCCAGCCCGCTGGCCAGGGCCCCTAAGGCCCCAGGGCGCCGCGTTCCTGCGCCCCCGCCGCGCCTCTTATCTTGGAAAGGCCGGGAGCAGGGCCTCCCTAAGCGCCTCCCGCACCAAAGCGGGCTCGTCCCCCTCTAACGTGGCGGTCACAAAGGCCAGGCCGAACCGCAGCAACGCCTCGTCATCATCCTTTAACGGGGAGAGGGCTTCCGGGGGAAAGCCATAGACCCGGGGGAAGGCCGATTCCAGAATAAAGGTGCGGAAGTTGTCCAGGTCGTAAGCCGCCTGATAAAAAAGGTCCTGCTGATGAGGGTCGGCGGCGGGGGCGTCCGGCAGTCCGGCGTGTAGCAGGACCGCCACCCAGGCCCGCCGGTGCGGATTGTCCAACTGAAAGCCCTGGTTGGCCATCCAATCCGCCACCGTCCATTCCTGTTCGGCGTCAAAGCCCTGGCAGAAGTCGGGCTGCCGCAAGAACAAGTGGTCCACGATGCCCTGCGAGGTGATGACGCTCCCCTGGGCAACGGGGAAAAGGCGGCAGGCGTCGGGACGGTGGGGGTACACGGCGCAGCCCTGAGGGGTGACGAACGGGCAACCCGTCTCCTGTCCCCGGGGGGGCCTGAGGAGCACCAGAGGCAGCCCGGAGCCCGCTTCCGTCTCCCGGAGGGTGTAGCGCCCCAGAAATTCCCGGGATAAGAGCTGCAGGCCCCGCTTGAGGCGCAGCATATCGTACGGGTTGAGGACAATGACGCCGCTCTGGCAGCAGCGGTTGAGGCAAGCCCGATAGGGGCCGCAGGCAAACCGAAAGCGGCTGGCCAAGGTAAGGCGATTTTCCCGTGGCTCCCGAAACAGAGTCAGTTCCGTCATAGGGGTTTGGTCCGTGGGCAGCGGTGTGAGCCCGCGCGGCCCTTAAACTTTTCCTTGCTGCTGTAATTTGGCCCAGACGTCCTTGAGGGCCACCGTGCGGTTGAACACCAGGCGGCCGGGCAGGCAGTCCTTGAGGTCGGCGCAGAAATAGCCCAAGCGCTCAAACTGAAAGTGGCTGCCCGGCTGGGCCGCCGCCAGCGAGGGTTCCAGGCGGCAGGAAGTAAGGGTGGTAAGGGAAGCGGGGTTGAGGTCGTCCAGAAAGTTGCCGGTGGCGGCTCCGGGTTCCGGCGCGGTGAACAGTCGGTCGTACAGGCGGACCTCCGCCGGGTGGGCATGGGCGGCGGAGACCCAGTGCAGGGTGGCCTGGACCTTGCGGCCATCCGGGGCATAACCGCCCTTGGTATCCGGGTCGTAAAGGCAGTGCACCTCCACCACCTCTCCGGTAGCGGCATCCTTCACCACGTTCACGCACTTGATGAAATAGGCATACCGCAGCCGGACCTCACGGCCGGGGGCCAGACGGTAGAATTTTTTGGGCGGGTGCTCCAGAAAGTCATCCTGCTCGATGTAAAGCTCCCGGGCGAAGGGCACCATCCGTGTGCCTTGGGAGGCATCCTCGGGGTTGTTCACAGCCGCCAACTCCTCCACCTGCCCCTCGGGATAGTTCAGGAGCACCACCTTCAGCGGCCGCAGCACCGCCATTCGGCGGGGCGCCGTGAGGTTCAGGACCTCCCGGGCGCAGTATTCCAACAGGGCCATATCCACCAGGTTGTCCCGTTTGCCCACCCCGATCATCTCACAAAATTTGCGAATGGCTGCGGGGGGATAGCCCCGGCGGCGCAGGCCCGCCAGGGTGGGGAGCCGGGGGTCGTCCCAGCCCGAGACAAAGCCCCCCTCCACCAACTTTATGAGACGGCGCTTGGAGAGCACCGTGTAACTCAGGTTGAGGCGGGCGAACTCGTATTGATAAGGGCGATACGGCACGGGCAGATGGTCCAAGATCCAGTCATATAACGGGCGGTGGTCCTCAAATTCAATGGTGCAGATGGAGTGGGTCACCCCCTCCAGGGCGTCGGAGATGGGATGGGCATAGTCATACATGGGATAGATGCACCAGGTGTTGCCGGTGCGGTGGTGCTCGGCGTGCAGGATGCGGTAGAGCACCGGGTCCCTGAGGTTGATATTGCCGGAGGTCATGTCGATCTTGGCCCGCAGCACATGGGCCCCGTCGGGGAATTCGCCGGCCCGCATGCGCCGGAAGAGATCGAGATTCTCTTCCACGCTGCGGTTGCGATAGGGGCTTTCCCGGCCCGGTTCGGTGAGGGTGCCCCGGTAGGCGCGGATCTCCTCGGCAGACAGCGAACAGACGTAAGCCAAGCCCTGTTGGATCAGGTGCTCCGCGTAGTCATACATCTGCGGGAAGTAGTCCGAGGCAAAATAGAGGCGGTCTTCCCAGTCGAACCCCAGCCAACGCACGTCCTCCATGATGGAGTCCACATATTCCTGCTCTTCCTTGGTGGGGTTGGTATCATCGAAGCGCAGGTTGCAAAGACCGTGGAATTCCCGGGCAATGCCGAAGTTCAGGCAGATGCTTTTGGCGTGGCCGATGTGCAGATAGCCGTTGGGCTCCGGGGGAAAGCGGGTCATCACCCGGCCGCCGTTCTTGCCGGCCTTCACATCAGCGGCCACGATCTCCCGGATGAAGTCCAGGGGCTGAGAAGGAGCTTGGTCAGCCATGAAGCCGTTCCTTGGAAAAGAATCTCTGGTGTCGGAAGTGTATTAACTATATTCGAAGGGCGGCGTTTCCCCAAGGTCTCCGCCCAAAAAAGGCCGCCGGGGCGGAGGACCTCAGGCCTTTTTTTGCCAGCCTCTCCCATGCCCTTCCCGGCATGATGCGGAGACCTCGCCATGCCACCCTTCCGAAATTTAGCCATATTTTCCGGTGATGTAATCTTCGGTGCGGCGGTCCCGGGGCCGGGTGAAGATCTGGGCAGTGTCGCCGAATTCCACCAGTTCGCCCAACAGCATGAAGCCGGTGTGGTCGCTTACCCGGGCGGCCTGTTGCATGTTGTGGGTGACGATGATGATGGTGTAGCGGGCCTTCAACTCCCGCATCAGCTCCTCCAGGCGCAAAGTGGCCAAGGGATCCAGGGCCGAGCAGGGCTCGTCCATGAGGAGGATTTCCGGCTCCACCGCCAACAGCCGCGCCACGCAGAGGCGCTGCTGCTGCTCTTCGGTAAGATGTAAGGCCGAAACCCCCAGTCGGTCCTTGACCTCTTCCCACAATCCCACCGCCTCCAGGCAGCGCTGGCAGATGTCTTCCAGTTCGCTCCGGCGGGGCCGGCCGTGGAGTTTGGGGCCATAAACGATGTTGTCGAAAATGGACAGGGGAAAGGGATTGGGGCGTTGGAAGACCATGCCCACCTTTTTCCGCAGTTGGGTCAGGTTCACCCCGGGAGCGAAGATATCCTGGCCGTCAATGATGACCTCGCCGGTGATGCGCACCCCCTCGATGAGGTCGTTCATGCGGTTGAAGACCCGGAGCAAGGTGGACTTGCCGCACCCCGAGGGGCCGATGAGCGCCGTAATGGCCCGGCCGGCAAAATCGCAGCTCACGTCGATTAACGCCTGGAAATCCCGGTAATAAAGGTTGAGGTGCCGAAGGGCAATGACTGCCGGCTGGGCGGGTTGCGGCTCCTTATCCGAAGCGGCCGGAGATGTAGTCATCGGTGCGCTGGTCCCGGGGCACGGTGAAGACCTGGGGGGTTTCCCCCACCTCCACGAGGCGGCTCATGAGCAGGAAGGCCACCCGGTCGGTGGCCCGGGCGATCTGCTTGGTGTTGTTGCTCACCAGGATGATAGTATATTGCGCCTTCAATTGAAACAGGGTTTCCTCGATTTTGGCGGTGGAAATGGGGTCCAGGCCGCTGGTGGGCTCATCCAGCAGAATGACCTCGGGCCGCATGGCCAAGGTCCGGGCCAGACACAGACGCTGCTGCTGGCCGCCAGAGAGGTTCATCGCCGGGGTGTGCAGGCGATCCTTCACTTCGTCCCACAGTCGGGCGGCCTTGAGGCTTTCCTCCGCCAGGGCGGCCAGCTCTTCCCGGTGACCTCTGCCGGCCAGCCGAGGGGCCATAACCAGATTTTCGAAGATGGAACGGGGCAAGGGCGTAGGTTTGCTCAACACCAACCCCACCCGCCGGCGCAAGGCCACCACGTCGGTGTCCGGCGCCAGGATGTCCAAACCGTCCAGAAAAGCCCGCCCTTCAATACGGGCATTGGGCACCAGATCGCACAGGCGGGTCAGGACCTTGAGCAGGGTGGACTTGCCGCTTTTGGCCGGCCCCATGAGGCCGAAGATCTCCCGCGGCCGAATCTCAAGCGAGACCTTGTCCAGGGCCTGAAAATCGCCGTAAAAAAAGGAGAGGTCTTCCAGGCGGATTTTGCTCGGTAACTCAGATGTCATGCCAGTCTTGGGTTTGATGGGGGCCGGCCCTCGGGTTTACGGTCCAGACGGCTCCTGACAGGTTTGGGGAAGGGGGTCGAGGGAGGGGATAAGGCCTGCCTTGGGAAGCACCCCGCCCCGCTCCCTTTCCCATCCTCAGGAGTAGCGCTGCATGAGCCGTTGCATCAGGCTGTAGGCCACCAGATTGATCAAGAGAATAGCAACCATCAAGATGGCCGCGGTGCCATAGGCGTTGGGCATGGAAAGGCCCTCCCGGGCCAGGATGTAAAAGTGCACTGCCATGGTGCGTCCGGAGTCAAACAGCGTCACCGGGGTGCGCAAGGCCGCTCCGGCGGTAAACAGGAGCACCGCGGTCTCCCCCAGGGAGCGGCCCACGGAAAGCATGATGCCGGTGGTAATACCGGGCAGGGCGCTGGGAAGCACGATTTTGGTGATGGCCTGCCACTTGGTGAGGCCCAGGGAATAGCACACCACTCGGTAATCCTCGGGTACGGCCTTGATGGCCTCTTCACTGGTGCGGATGATGATGGGGAGCACCATGATGGCCAAGGTCAGGCCGCCGGAGAGCACCGACCAGCCGAAGCCCAGCTTGAGCACGAAGAGCACGAAGCCGAAAAGCCCCAGGATAATGGAAGGAACGCCGGCCAGGCACTCGGCCCCGAAACGGATGACCCTGGTCAGCCAGGACTCCCTGGTGTATTCCGTCAGATAGATGGCGGTCCCCACCCCCAGGGGGGAGGCCACCAGGATGGCCAGCAGGGTGATGTAGGCCGTGGCCACCAAGGTGGAGAAGATGCCGCCGGAGCGCCCCATGTCGTGGGGCTCCTGGGTGAGGAAGCCCCAGGTCACCTGGGGCAGGCCTTCCACGGAGATGTTGACAATAATGAAGATGAGGATGACCAAGGTGAAGCAGGTGAGGAACCATAGGAGCGTTTTCATCAGGGTTTGGGAGAGGCGGGGATCCAGACGCACCTTATGACCTCCGGCGGGTGATGACGGTGGCGGTGAAGTTGAGGATCATGATGATGATGAAGAGCACGATGCCGGTGGCGAACAGGGCTTCCCGGTGGCGGCCGGTGGCGTAGCCCAACTCCAGGGCGATATTGCTGGTGAGGGTGCGCACCGGGTCCAGAACCGAGGTGGGGAGCTTCAGGGCGTTGCCCGCCACCATGATGACCGCCATGGTTTCGCCGATGGCCCGGCCCATGCCCAGGATGATGGCGGTGATGATGCCGCTTCTGGCCGCCGGCAGGACCACCCGCTGCACCGTCTGCCACTGGGTGGCCCCCAAAGCGATGGAGCCGTCGCGATACAGGTCGGGCACGGCGCTTAAGGCGTCAATGCTGATGCTGATGATGGTGGGGAGAATCATGATGCCCAGAATGATGGCGCCGGCCAACAGGGACAGACCCGGCCCCCCCAGGTAATCCCGGATGAGGGGCACCAGCCACAATACCCCCAGAAAGCCGTACACCACTGAGGGAATGCCGGCCAGGAGCTCCAGGGTGGGCTTGAGCACCCGTTTGATGCGCCCCGGGGAAAACTCCGCCAAGACGATGGCGCAGGCCAAACCGAGGGGCACCCCCAGGACCATGGCCCCCAAGGTCACCAGGACCGAAGAGACGATCATGGCGGCGATGCCAAAAAAGCCCTTGGTGGGCGCCCAGTGGCTGGAGAAAAGAAAATCCTTCAGGCCGGTGTGGAGAATAAGGGGCAAACCCTCCAGGAAGATGAACACGGTGATGAGGGCCAGAGATCCTATGGCGGACAAGGCCAGAGTCAGCAGCACTCGCTCGATGAATTTCCCCGAGATCATTCTTCGTAGCCCACCAGGCCCTCAGCCTCCAGCAAACTTTGTCCCTTGGCGCTCAAAATGAAGTCCACGAACTCTTTACAAGGTCCGCTGGGGGCAAGTTTGCTCACCAGGAGGAAGCGGCGCACCAATTTATACCGATGACTGCGGATGTATTCCCGGGTGGGAGGAACCCCGTCCACCGCCAGGGCCTTGATCCGGGGGTCCACCAGGCCCACGGAGATATAACCCAGGGCATGCGGGTCGTTGGCCACGATCTCCCGCACCGCCCCATTGCTGTCCTGCACCAAGGCCGCCGGGGTGATCTCGGCCTTGCCCATGACCAGCTCTTCAAAGGCGTTGCGGGTGCCGGAGCCCTCCTCCCGGGTGATGAGATGAATGGCGTGGTCCACCCATCCCACCTCGCGCCAATTTTGCACCCGGCCCGCATAAATGTCCCTGATCTGCGCCAAGGTCAGTTCGGTGAGGGGGTTTTGGCGGTGCACGATGACCGCAATGCCATCCCAGGCGATGGGGATTTCCACCAGGTCCTTTTCCGCCGGCACCAGCTCCCGGGAGGAGGCCCCCAGATGGGCTGCGCCTTGCCGGGCGGCGTAGATGCCGGCACTGGAACCGCCCCCCTGAATGTCAATGCGCACCTGGGGGTGGGTGGCCATATACACTTCGGCCAGCTTCTCGGCGAAGGGCTGCACCGAGGTGGAGCCTGCCACGCAAATGGCCTGGCCGCCGGCCTCCGGGCGACTCCCGCAGGCCCCGCTTCCCACGAGCAGGATGATGGCCAAGGCTAATATATGCATGAACAGGAAAAAATGACCAGGGTTGCGGTCGGGTTACAGTATATCAGACCGGCAGCCGTCCTTCAGGGCCCGGCGAGCTTCAGGGGTGCCATTTTCTCAGTTGGCAAAAGCCCGCCCCATTATGGCAAATCTGAGAAAAACTGCAACCAATCTGAGGACGGAACCAGGGAAAGGAACCGCCCCGGGCCCGTTGACGCCCGCCCCCCGGGTGAATAATTTATGGCCGAGCAAATCGATCCCGGGATCTTCGAAAAGGAGGGCGAAGATGAGCAACATGCATGGTGTGCTCCGGTTGGTGGGCGGGTTGCTGGTCCTGGCGATGGTGGCGGGTGGGGTCGGCGCCCAAGATCCGCCCAAATCCCTGTATGCCCGCTTGGGCGGCTATGACGCCATTGCCGCGGTGACGGATGACTTCTTCGGGCGCATGATGAAAGACCCGCAACTGGGCCGGTTTTTCAAACATCTGAGCGAGGATACCAAGGTGCGGGCCCGGCAGTTGACGGTGGATCTCCTGTGCCATATGACCGGCGGTCCATGCTTTTATATCGGCCGCAGCCTGAAGGCTTCTCATCAAGGCATGGGAATCACCGACCAGGACTGGGAGCTTTCGGTGAAGTATCTGAAGGAAACTCTCAACCACTTTAAGGTGCCGGCCAAAGAACAGGAAGAAGTCCTGAAGGCCATCGAGTCCACCCGGAAGGATATTGTGGAGGGGACCAAAAAATAGGCCTGTAATGGTGGTGGCAGCGGCCGTGGGCTGGCCGGGGCGCACCGGGAGGGAGGCTCGCGCCTCCAGGACTTTGGGGGCCTGCGGCTAGGGGCCTGGCTTCGGTGGTGGCCTCAGGAAGTCGCAGGGAGGGCCAGCCGGACCCGGGTGCCCTTCCCGGGGGCGCTGTCAATGGCGATCTCCCCCCCATGGGCCTGAATAACCCGCTGGCAGATGGCCAGCCCCAGACCGCTCCCTTTGGCCTTGGTGGTGAAGAAGGGCTGAAAGAGCTTTTCCATGTCTTCCGGGGTGATGCCCATCCCAGTGTCCGCCACCTCCACGATGACACGCCGGTCCAGGAGCTGGGAGCTGACGGTCAAGCGGCCGCCCTCGGCCATGGCCTCGATGCTGTTTTTCAACAGATTCAAGAGCACTTGGCGCAAGTGACCGGGGTCATAAAGGATCTCGCCCAATTCCGGGTCCAGATGCAAGGCCAGCTCGATATGATGCTCCGCCAGGCTGGGCTCCAGCAGACGGGCGGTGTCCCGGATCAGGGCGTTCAGGTCGCCGGGGACTTTGTTGGGCTGGGAGAACTTGGTGTAGCTGCCCACCTCCGCCAGGAAGTCTTCCAGGCGGTTGATTTCTTCCACAATGAGGTTGAGCTTCTCCTTGAGCTTTTCGGGGCTTTGGTCCAAATGATCCCGCACCTGGCGGGCAAAACCGCCGATGAGCATGAGGGGGGTCTTGATTTCATGGCTGATGTGGGCTGACATCCGGCCCAAAACCGCCAGCCGCTCGGCCTGCAAGACCTTCTGCTGCAACAGCCGCCGCTCCCTCAAATCCCGGAAGAAGCCCACGGTGCCCACCTCCCGATCGTCTTCGAAGATCAGGCTGGCGGACAGCTCGATGGGCACCAGGTCGCCGGACTTGCTGACACAGGCGGTTTCATAGGCCACCAACCGGCCCGGCCCCCCGTATTCGGGGGAGTAAATCATCTTTTTCACCTTCCGGGCTTCCCCTTCCGGATAAATATCCCGGACGTTGATTTTCCCTACCACCTCCTCCCGGCGATAGCCCAGGATTTTCTCCGCCCCTTCGTTGAAAATCAGGATGTTGCCCTGCCGGTCGTTGGCGATGATGCCGTCCCCTGAGGTCATGATGAGTTTTTCCTGGAACTCATGCATGCGTTCGATTTCGGCGCTCAGGGCGGCTTCCCGCCGCTGCCGCTTGAGGAGATGCCACATGCCGCTCAAGAGGAGGGTGAGCTGGCGCTCATCCGCCGGTTCATAGGGCTCGATTTTGTTGGCGACGCCAGCCAACGCCACCACCCGGTGGTTGTCGAACACCGGGATCAACAAAAGACGCCGCAAAGGCGAGTGCCCCGGCGGCAGGCCTTTCTTGCCCTCTTTGAGCCGTTGATAGTCGTTGATCATCATAGACTGACGCCGGCGCACCGCCTCAGCCCACAGCCCCGCGGTCGCCAATGGATAGTGGATGGGGGAACCGGCCACGTTGCAGGTGTCCATGACGTTCCGGGACCAGGACTGGATGGTGAGGACCGACTCGTCTTCGCTCAAAAACCCCAGAAACCCGATCTGGCTGCGGGTCAGATGAACGCCTTCATCCAAAGTAAAGTTGGAGATCTCCTGGAGGGAAGCCTGTGTCATGCGGCTCAGGCGCCAGAGGGCATCCAAGCGGGACTCATTCAGGCGGGCCGCTTCCTCGGAGTGGCGCAGATCCTGGATGATGGGGGCAATGCCGGCAATGCCGGCCGCCATGAAGGTCGAAATCGCCAGGGCCACCGTCTCGGTATGGAGATCCAGCGTCGCGATCTCGCCCAAAAACCAAACCTGGGCCAATGCCAGAATGCGCCGCAGGGCCATAAGGCTCACGGCGGCGGCCAACAGCAGCCAGGCCGGCCGCCAGCCGGTGAGACGGCTGAGCCTCACCGCCAGCAGCGCCGCGACCACCTGCAGGGTGATGGAAAGAAAGAGGATGATCTGTATCGGCATGATGGAGCCTCGGAAACCTCGGCGCCAGCCAATCGCTCAAGCAGCAGGGCGCTGCTGGCCGGATGGGACGGGCGCTCCCCAGGGAAGCGGTGCGGGAAAATCGGCGGCGCAGATACGCCCACCTGAACTTTGCCTCAGGGCCTGCACGGCAATTTCAGGACCTGGGGAAGGCAAAAATCCCCAGCCCGGGGCGATCGTTCCCTTGCCTCCGTCCTCTTGGCTACTGGTAATAACATAGTTATTGCGGTCAGAAAAACAAGATAATCCGGGCCGGCGTCTCAGCCCGGGAAGGATGGTGGGGCCGCAGCCAAGCTGAGATAACCTTGCCTGACACTATTGTTAATCATCTCAAAATTTTAAAGTACAGAATTGTAACCTAAGCCAGAAAAATATCTAAGAGAGCCCGGCGAGGTAAGGACAACTTATTGATAATAGGAAATTATTTATCAGGGTATAGTTTTTGCAAAAATTTTCGACATGCCCCCATTGACGTGCCCTGCCCTCGTCAATTTTTTCGCTGAATTGGGCAAACTCGCCGGCCTGGCCCTGGAGTTGGACCGCCTGCTGGAGCAGGTGGCGGACCTTTTTCTGCGCAGCCTGGATACCCGACAGATCTTGGCGCTGGTGTTCCCGGACGCTGAAGCGGCCTCTCCCCTGAAAGTCCAGCGGGGCGATGTTCCCCTGGCGGAATTAGCTCCCTTGCGCTTGACCGGGAACGTGCTTGCGCAATTGCTCACTTCCCGCCTGCCCTTTGTCCTGGGGGAAGGCGGGCAGCCGCTGCGGGTCCTGGACCGGCGCCGCCTGGCGGGGTCCTTGCGTCCACCCTTGGCTTGGCTGGGAGTGCCCCTCTTGAGAGAGCAGGAGCCCCTGGGCCTTTTGGTTGTGGATCGGATTTGCTTCCCCAGGGGTGCGGCGGCCGAAGAAGTGGCCGTGTTGCAGGCGGTGGCCGATTTCCTCGCCGGCGTGGTGGGGCTGCATCGTCAGATCAAGGTCAAGGAAGACCGGTGGCGGTGGGAAAATCTGGCTTTGGAGGCTTCCTTGGCCCATGGGCATCAAAACTTGCTGGTGGGACAAAGCGCAGCTTTGACGGCCCTGAAGCAGCTACTCAGGAGAGTGGCGGAGAGCCGGGCGCCGGTGCTTTTGGTGGGCGAACCCGGAGTGGGCAAGACCTTGGCGGCGCGCCTCATCCATGAGATGAGTCCCCGCCGCCGTCATCCCTTCGTCAAAGTTCACTGCGGCGCTTTGCCGGAGGCCCTCCTGGCCGGGCGCCTCTTTGGCCTGGAGCGGGGGAGTGGACCCGAGGCGGCCCGGGCCATTCCTGGCAGCCTCAGCGAAGCCGAGGGAGGCACCCTTTTGCTCATGGAGGTGGAGAAGATGCCCGCCGGGCTGCAAAACAGCCTCCTGAGACTCCTGGAGGAACGGGAGTATCAGCGGGTGGGGGGCTCCAAATGGCGCAAGGCCGACGTCCGGTTGATGGCCGCCTCCCCGACGGATCTGGCCGCGGCCGTGCGGGAGGGGCGTTTCGTAGCGGAGTTGCACCAGAAGCTCGGTATGTTCACGGTGACGGTGGCCCCTTTGCGGGAGCGTCCCGAGGATATCCTCCCGCTTCTCAATCACTTCCTGGACCAGGTTTCCAGGGAATATGGCCGCCGCTTTTATTTCACCCGCCAAGCCGAAGAAATCCTGACCGCCTATGCCTGGCCGGAAAACGTCCGGGAGCTGAAAACCCTGGTGGAGCGCCTGGCGGTGTTGGCCGATGGCCCCGCCCTGGATGTGGCCGACCTGCCCCCTCATATGCTGGCTGGACGGACCGAAACCGCGGCTCCGCCTTCCCCCCTTTCCCGCCTGAAGGAATTGGAGCGCCGGGCAATTGTCGCCGCCTTGGAACGCCACCACTGGGTGCAGTCCCAGGCCGCCCTGGAGCTGGGCCTCACCCTGCGTCAGATGGGCTACCGGGTCAAACAGTTCGGTCTTATGCACCTGGTGAAGAAAGGCCGCGCCCGAACCCCCTCCCAGCGCTCGCGACCTTGAGGATGCCGAACGTCGCAGGCCGGGGATCCCAATACGAGGGGGATTCTCAGCCAGGGTTTGCGCATCCTCTGCCCCTGAAGGAACCCCAGGGGCAGGTCCGCCGCGCTTATTGCAAGGTTTGCAAGCCCGCCAGGTACTTCACCAAGGCCTCCAACTCGTGGGGGCGCAGGAAGGCATAACTGGGCATGCGGCGGCTTTGGGGGCGGATCAGCTGCTCCCGGAGGATCGGGGGGCTCAGGCGCTGCCCGACGCCATCCCACGCCGGGGCCCGGAGAGCCCCTTTCCCCCCCAAGGAATGACAGGCCAGGCAGGAAACACGCTCCACCAATTGTTCCGCGCTCACGTCCTGGGCTCCCGCCGGCGCCGCCAGCAACATGGCGCTCAGGGTCGGAATCAGGGACTTTTTGAGCCTCACTTTTTCTCCCCCTCGGCGATCATCTCCTCCAAGAGGGCCTTCTCCGGGTGATCGGGGTTGAGGCTTAAGGCCCGGCGGAACAGGGGCGCGGCCTTGGCCTTCTCACCCTGGTAGTAATAGGTGGCCCCCAGATTGATGCAGGCCACCCAATAGGTGGGGTCCACCTCCAAGGCCTTTTCGAAGGCGGCAATCTCCTTCTTCTTCAGCTCCTGGTCGCGAACCTGCTGGTACTTAAAGCGGTAGGCCATGCCCAGAAAGTTGTACGCCACTGCAGATTTGGGCTCAAACTCCAAGGACTTGCTGAAGCTGGCGATGGCCTGGTCATAATTTTTCTTTTGGAGCTGCGTTACTCCCGTGTCCAACCACTCCTGGGCCTGTTTGCCGGGATCCGGCGGCCCGCCGCAGCCGACTATGAAGAGTAGGACGAGTAATCCTGCCAGAGAACGGAACATGTTCTGCCTCCTGGGGGATGTGGGATTTGCCAGTGGGCAAGGGGATCCACTGAGGAAAGGAGAGGCGCGGCCGCCTGGCGTGCCCATGGTCTCAGCTCAAAGGGACCGGGGTCAGGGCCTGCCCCACGGTGATGCAGTCCTTGCCCCGACCTTTGCCCTGAAACATGGCCCGGTCGGCGATCAGGAGGAGCTGGTCTTTGTCCCGGGCGTCCTGGGGCATGGTGGCAATGCCGTAGCTGGCGGTGATGGTCAGGTTGAGCCCTTCATCTTTCAGCAGGCGGGCCTGATTCAGGGTGCGGCGCAGGCGTCGCACCACTTCCAGGGCCTGGGCCTGGTTTTGGGCGGGAAGCAGAATGATGAACTCATCGCCGCCGTAGCGCACCAGGCTGTCCTCGGGGCCCAACTCCGAGCTCAGCACCCGAGCCACCTCGGCCAGCATCTTGCTGCCCAAGAGGTGGCCATGCGAATCCACCACGGCCTTGAAGTTGTCCAGGTCCAAAAAGACCACGGATAGTTCGCCCCCTTTGGAGGTCAGCTCGGAAATAAACCGTTCCAACTTGGCGGCTAAATAGCGGGGATTGTAAAAGCCGGTAACTTCATCAATGAACGTGCGGGCCTGGAGTTTTTGCAGATTATAAACGTTGTCCACCGCAATGGCCACGTAATCCCCGATGATATTCAACAAGGGCAGGTACTTGGCCTTAAACACCTCTTCATCTTCCACGTTCACCACCTCAAACACCCCGATGACCTGCTGGCGGACGATGAGGGGCAGGGCAATGATGGAACGGGTGGCAAACCCGGTGACCTCATCCACGCGGGGGCAGAAGCGGGGGTCCTGACGGGCATCGGGGATAAAAATAGGGCGGCCGCTCATGGCCACAGTGCCGGCGATGCCCTCTCCCAGTTTGAGGCGGATGGATTTCAGCGGTTCCGGGTCCACCCCCACGCTTACCGCAAAGTAGAGCTCCAGGGTCCGGGGATCGAGTAAGAGGAGCGACCAGTTGCTGGCCGGAATGAGCAGCTTGATCTTCTCCAGCACCGCGGTGAGAAGCGTCTCCATGTCATAGGCGCTCACCAGGGCCTTGGAAAATTCAATGCAGGTCAGGATGCGCTCCACCGTGCCCACTTGGTTGAGCGGCTCGAGGAAGTCCCGCTTTTCCGCCATCAATTTCTCCCTCCGGGGGTATTCTAAAGGGAGCCTGGGAGCTTGGCAAGGAAAATGGGGGGCTCCCCACCCGGTGGGGGATTCCGTCAGAGGCCACGAACCGCTCCCGAATCTTCCGTCCGGGCCCGGAACCGGGAATCAAGCCGCACCGTCCCCTGAGCTCCTGCCCGCCGCCGGGTCAGGCCAGCGCGGCCGCTATTTCCGCCGTTACCTGGTCGTCGGTGGCATGTCGCAACTGGATGGCTTTGTACGGGCATTCCGCCGGGCAGATGCCGCACCCCCGGCACCGTCCCGGGTCAATGAAGGCCTTGCGGCTTTGGGGGTCAATGACCGGAACCTCGAAGGGGCAGACCCGAACGCAGGTGAGGCACTCCGCGCAGCGTTCGGTTCTCACCCAGGCCACGGGACCGCCCACCCAGAGGGAGTCCTGGGCCAACAGGGTGAGGACGCGGGCCGCCGCGCCGGCCGCCTGCGCGATGGTTTCCTCGGCAAATTTGGGGCCATGGGCCAAGCCGCAGAGGAAAAAGCCGGCGGTGGTGAAATCCAGGGGCCTGAGCTTCTGATGGGCTTCCATAAAGAAGCCGTCGGCGTCATACGGAAGCTTGAAGAGCCGGGCCACCTCCCGGGCGGAGGGGTGGGGCCGGAGGGCGGCGGAGAGGACCAGCCAGTCCGCGGGCAGGGTTACCTCAGCCCTCAGATTGGCGTCAAAGAGCGTCACCCGCATCTGATGTCCGTCGGCGGATACCTGGGGTGGGCGATGGGCGTGAAAACGGAGGAACCTGACCCCCTTCTCCCGGGCCTGACGATAGAAACGCTCCCGGAAGCCAAAGGTGCGGATATCCCGGTAGAGGACGGCAACCTGAACCTGGGGATCCCGGTCCTTGAGGGCCAGGGCGTTTTTTACCGCCTCACTGCAGCACACCCGGCTGCAGTACGGGTGCTCCGGCTCCCGGGAGCCCACGCATTGGATCATCACCACCCTGGCTCCCGGGCCCACACCGCCGGGATCCTCGGCCAGAAGATTTTCCAGGGCCACCTGGGTCAGCACCCGGGGATGCTGGCCGTGCAGGTATTCCTCGGGTTGATAAAAGTGGCCGCCGGTGGCGATGACCCCGGCCCCGAACTCAATGTCAGTGGCGCCCTCCGGGGCGGCAATGGTGGCGGCAAAGCGGCCGAGGTGCCCGTGAAAGCGGGTCAGCCGGGAGCGGAGAAATACCTGGATGCGGGGGTGCTCCTGCACCCGGCGGGTGAGCTCCTGGGTGTAAGGGCCGATTTTCCAGCCCTCCAGCGTGGTGCGCACCAGGTGGGCCAGGCCCCCGAGGCGGGGGGCCTCCTCCACCAGGAAAACCGGGAAGCCGGCCTCGGCAATGGTCCAGGCGGCGGTGAGGCCGGCCACGCCCCCTCCCAGCACCAAGGCCTGCCGGGAGATGCGGGCCGGGGTTTCATGGAGGGGCTCCTGGCGAGCAGCCCGGGCCACCGCCATGCGCACCAGGTCCATGGCCTTGCGGGTGGCCGCCTCGGGCTCCCGCATATGCACCCAGGAATCCTGATTGCGGATGTTGGCCAGGGTGAACAGATACTTGTTCAGGCCGGCCTGCCGCAGGGTGTCCTGGAACAGCGGCTCATGGGTGCGGGGACTGCAGGCAGCCACCACCACCCGGTTTAGTTGCTCCCGTTGGACAATATCTTTGAGGTGTTCCAAGGTTTCGGCGGCACACATGAAGGTGCTGGTCTCGGCAAACACCACGCCGGGCAGAGTTTTGGCGAACTCGGCCACCTTGGCTACATCCACCACTCCGGCGATGTTGATGCCGCAATGGCAGACAAAGACGCCGAGGCGGGGTTCCTCCCCCTGTACCTGCCGCTCCGGAGGAAAGTGCGGCTGCCGGCTCATGGTGCCCCGGGCGGGGGCCAGAAGGGCCGCCGCTTGGCCGGCAGCGGCGGAACCCTGGCTCACCGTCTCCGGGATGTCCTTGGGTCCCTGGAAGACGCCGCAGACAAAAATTCCCGGCCGCCTGGTGGTCACCATTTCCAAGGGCTGCCCCGGGCAGAAGCCCCAGGAGTTTAGGGGGAGCCCCAACCGGGCAGCCAAGGTGCGGACGTCTGCAGGAATATCGAAGCCGGTGGCCAGCACCGCCAGGTCAAACACCTCTTCCTGCACCCGGTCCGCCTCGTCCACGTAAGTAATCTCCAAGTTGTGGGTGCGGGGATCTTCGGTGATCCGGGAGATGTGGGAGCGGACAAAGCGCACTCCCACTCCTTCCTGGGCCCACTGGCAATAATTGTCGAATCCCTTGCCCTGAGCCCGCAGATCAATATAGAACAGGGTGGCCTCCAGCTCCCGGTCGTGCTCTTTGGCGATGATGGCCTGCTTTACCGCCAACATGCAGCAGGCGGCGGAACAGAAGCCCCGGTTGATGCTTTCGTCCCGGGAGCCCACGCAGTGAAGCCAGGCCACCTTGCGCGGGTGTTTGCCGTCGCTGGGCCGCTCCAATTGCCCGGCGGTGGGGCCGGTGGTGGAGAGCAGGCGTTCAAACTGCAGGGCGGTGACTACGTTGGGGTAGCGTCCGAAGCCCAGTTCGGGCTTAATCCGGGGATCCACCGGCCGGAAGCCCGGGGCCAGGATGACGGCCCCCACCGTGAGGGTGCGCTCCCGGTCGGGGAGGGTGAGGTCAATGGCCTGCGTGGGGCAGAAGCGCTCGCAGGCCCGGCAGGTGCCCCGCTGAAAATAGAGGCAGTGTTCCTTGTCAATGGCGTATTTCAACGGCACCGCCTGGGGATAGCGCAGGTAGGCGGCTTTGCGCCAGCCCAATCCTTCATTGAAGGGGTCCCGCACCCGTTTGGGGCATTTTTCGGCGCACACCCCGCAGGCGATGCATTTTTCCAAGCTGACGCAGCGGGCCGGTTCCCGCAGGCGAACCGTGAACTTTCCCGCTTCCCCCTGCAGGTCCGCCACCTGAGCCGGTGCAATGATCTCGATGTTCAGATGCCGGCCCACTTCGGCCAGTTTGGGGGAGAGGATGCAGGTGGAGCAGTCGTTCGTAGGGAAGGTTTTGTCCAGTTGGGACATGACCCCGCCGATGGCCGGCTCCTTTTCCACCAGATAGACGAAAAAGCCGCCGTCGGCCAAGTCCAGGGCGGCCTGCAAGCCTGCCACGCCGCCCCCCACCACCAGGACGGCGCCCACTTTCTCGCTTGGGCGGGTTATCTTTGCAGGTCCTGCCATAACGTCGCCCCGTCCTATAACAGGCCCTTGGCCCTGAGGAGCGGCCGGGGGTCCACCAGATGGCGGGCAAGCCAGCGCTCCACATCCGGGTGCCCCAGCGCCAAGGCGATGAGCTCAGTGAAATAGAGGACCGGCAGGTCGTAGCCTTTGGCGGACTGCCGGGCAAGGCGCGGCTGGGGGAGGTCCAAATTGGCCTGACACATCTGGCAGGAGACTACAAGGCATTCGGCCCCGGCCCGCAGGGCCCGCTCGTAGAGGCGCTGCACCAGAGCGTCCACGAGGTCCGGCCGGGCCACCGTCAAACCGGCTCCGCAACAGTCGGTCTTAAAGGACCAGTCCAAAGGCGTGGCCCCCAGGACCTCCAGAAGCCGCTCCATGTGGCCGGGGTTTTCATGATTGGCCGTTCCGGTGACGGCCGGCGGCCGGGCCACCAGGCAGCCGTAGTAGCAGACCGCGGCCAGCCCCGTCAGCGGCCGCACCAGCTTGTGGGCCAATTTCGTGAGAAACACCGGCTGGGTAAGAAAATCCAGGAGGTCCCAGACCCTGAGGGGGCGGGCCGGGGCCTCTCCGGCAGCCGCCAGAGCCTTTTCCGCCACCTTCAGGCGATTGAAGCACAAGGCGCAGGGGGCTACCAGGTCCAGCCCCAGGCTGTGGGCGATCTTCAGGTTGCGGACCGGGAGGGCCGCCGCCGCCACCCGGTCCAGACTATGGGCGGCGCTGGCCCCGCAGCAGTTCCAGTCCGGGAGCTCAGCCAGCACCAGGTCCAGAAGCCCCGCCACCCCGGCGATGGAGGCGGCATAATCGAGAGCCGTTCCTTCCAGAGAACAGCCCGGGTAATACGCCACTTTCATCGGATTCCGATCCCGGTCCCATCAGGAGTGGGTCCAGGGCAGGCCCTTCAGACCCTCTTCCTCTCCCTCCTCATGGCTACTGCCCTGGGGGCGCTTCAGTGTGCGCCTTGCCAGGGGCCCCAGGGGCTGGAGGGAAAAACCGTCCAGGTCTTTTGGTGCTCCGCCACTCTTTTCTTACCAGCGTCTAAGGATGCCGGCCACTTCCCGGGCGCCCCGCAGGCGGTGGGGCAGCCGCAATTTCAGGCGGCCCCGTTTCGCCAGGGCAAAAGCCAGGGAGAGGTCCTCGGCCGCGGCCCCGCGCCGCAGTTTTTCCACCAGCCGCCGCCCCTTCAGGGAGAACAGCCCCAGCACCAGGGGCTCGGACAAACGCCCACCCCCCAGCTTGATGGCCTTGAGGAAGGCCCGGTGGAAGTCGCGTACCTCCTCCTGGCCTATGGCCCGGCCCTGGGCCACCGCGGTTTCTTTGAGCCAGTCCATCACCCCGGCGATGTCAATGCCGTTGGGGCAGCGGGTGGTGCAGGTCTCACAGGATGAGCACACCCAGATGGTGGCGGCGTCCAGGGCCTCTGCTTCCAGACCCAGGAGCACATAACGGATGACCCGGTCCGGCAGCAGGTCCATGGCGAAAGTCAACGGGCAGCCGTTGGAGCACTTGCGACACTGATAGCAGGAATCCACCGGCAGACCGGCGGCGGCCAGTGCTGCTGCCAAATGGAACTGGGGCTCCACGGGAAAAGGAAGTTCAGCCATATGGTTATAAATAAAATAATCTATATAAAATTAATTGACAATAGTCCTCCTAAGTTTCCTGCTGTTCAGCAGCGCCGTGGTATCTTCTGGCCGCGTGAACAACGGGGTTCGCCCCCGGAGAGGATAGGTGGCTGCCGGCCTGCCGCCCTTTCCTTACCCGCGCCGGGCTTTGAGGTGGGCCACCAGCTCATAGGTGAGCTTGGCCTGGATGTTGACCCGGCCCAGGACCACCTCCGGTTTGTTGTCGCCGTGAAAATCGGAGCCGCCGGTGACAAGCAGGCCAAGTTCCCCGGCCAGTCTCACATAGACGGCCTCTTGCTCCGGGGTGTGTTCCGGATAGTAGCACTCCACTCCTTGCAGCCCCAGGTTCTGGAGCTGACTGAGCAGCGCCCGCAGCTCCTCAGGAGTGTGGTGGTTTAAGGTAAAGGGGTGGGCCAGCACCGGGATCCCTCCGGCCTCCCGGATCATGGCGATGGCCTCAGCCGGCGGAAAGCGGAATTTCCCCACGTAGGCCTTACCCCGGTTGTTCAGATAGAGGTCGAAGGCGGCCTGCAGGCTGGAGACGTAACCGGCCTCATACAGGGCCCTGGCGATGTGGGGGCGCCCCATTTGGCCCCCGCCGCTGATGGCCGCCACCTGCTCCAAGGTGAGGGGGATTCCCAAGGCGTTCAATTTGGCGATGATCTGGGGATTGCGGTCCTTGCGGGCCTGTTGCAAGACCGCCAGCCGTTCTGCCAAGGAGCGGCTCCGGCGGTCCAGGAAATAGCCCAAGATGTGCATGGAGCCGCCCGGGTGTTTGGCGCTGATTTCCACTCCCGGGATGACCTCCACCCCGAATTCGTCCCCAGCGGCCATCGCCTCCTCAAGGCCGTCTATGGTGTCGTGGTCGGTGAGGGCCAAGGCCACCAGGCCCCGGTCCTTGGCCAGGCGGACCACCTCGCGGGGGGTCAGCGACCCGTCGGAGGCGTTGGAATGGGTATGGAGATCTACCAATTCTGGCACGGCTGCTCTCACAAAGAAGCAACGATCCGCTTGCCCCGGGGGCCCACGGGATCGTTTCCGGGTGGCAAGCCCTAACGCGGCCCTTCGGCCGGCTGGCTCATTTCCAGGTTTGGGGAGCGGAAGGACATGAGGCAGCCGGTCCAGAAATGGACCAACTGCCTGGACAGGGGGAGGAAAAGGGCCGTCTTCTCCTCAGGGTCGGTCAAAGGTTCCGGGAAAAGATGGCCCAAAAAGGCGTTGAGGGTGGACTCAAAGCTCCGGTCCCGGCGCCGATAATCCTCCACAAAGCCCCGCCGGTACTCTTCGTACCGCTCATTGATCAGCCCGCTCAACTGGTTGAAGCGTTCCTCCACTTCCTCCCGGTCCTTGGCCTTTTGCTGTTTAAAAAATACTTCCTCAAAAACGTACTCCGTCATGGCATCGTGGTAGCGGTCCAGGGCAGGGGTGGACCCTTTCAAATCGCCTTTTCGGGCGCTGAGATAGGCCTCGGTGATGAAAAACATGGCAAAGACCAGGGCCTCCAGGATCCTCGCCGGCTTTCTCCCCAGGCCCTGCTCCCGCAAGAGGCGGGCCAGATCGCCCACGACTCCCAGGGTCAGGGATTTCATCATTTCGATTTCTTTGGCATCTTCGCCGGCTTGCACTTCCTCGATGGTGGTCATGGGCTCTCCGCAATAGGGTTTTATGGATGGAGGTGTCAGACCCGGGCTGGCCGCCTATTCTTGGATGAACGGCTAAGAACCCGGGGCAAGAGAAGGGAGCGCCGGAGCCCGAACCTCCGGACTCCCTTCCGTGCAGGACTTAAGACTGAAGCAGCGCCAGCATTTCCCGCACCGCCCGCTCCAGCCCCACCAAAACCGCCCGGCTGATAATGCTGTGGCCGATGGAAAACTCCTCAAACTCCGGGCGGCCCCGGAAGGGCTTGATATTGACGTAGTTCAGACCGTGGCCGCATTTGACCCTGAGACCCAGGCTGCGGGCATGGCGGGCGGCGTCCAGGAGCTGGTCGAACAGCTTCACCGCCTCGGCCTCGCTTGGGGCCTCGGCATAGGTGCCGGTGTGCAGCTCCACCCAGGTGGCTCCCACCTGCCGGGCGGCGTTCAATTGATCATGATTGGGGTCCACAAAGAGGCTCACCAGCAGGCCCACGGCTTGGAGCCGGCGGACATAGTCCTTGAGAAACGCTTGCTGCCCCAGGACATCCAAGCCTCCTTCGGTGGTGAGCTCCTGGCGCTTTTCAGGCACCAGGGTGACCAGATCCGGCTTGACTTCCGCGGCGATGCGGAACATCTCTTCGGTGGCCGCCATTTCCAGGTTCAAGCGGGTCTTCACCGTTTGCCGGAGCAAAAGCAGGTCCCGGTCCTGAATGTGCCGACGGTCCTCTCGCAAGTGCACGATGACGCCCTCGGCGCCGGCCAACTCCGCCAACGCCGCGGCGGTAACGGGATCGGGTTCGGCCCCCCGACGGGCCTGCCTCAACGTGGCCACATGATCCACATTCACTTCCAATTTCGCCAACGTCTGCGCCTCCAGGTGCATTTCCAGGGGATCAGGTCCTGAGGTCCTCTCCCCGGTCTTCTTTCCCGTGCAGCATGTCCAGCAGCTCCCAGGACTTGGCCTCCATGGCGGCTTCTTCCTGAGGGGTCCGATGGTGGTAGCCCAGCAGATGTAATATACCGTGGATCAGATAAAAATCGAAGAGTTCTTCCACCGGCCAGCCCGATTCCTGGGCCTGCCGGGCCGTGGTTTCCATGGAAATCACCACTTCGCCCAGGATTATGGGGGGCGCTGGGCAGGCGGGGGGGCGGCGCCGGTCAGGGGGCCTGCAGCCTTCCGCCCCTTCCGAGGACAGGCTCGCCGGCAAAGGCCCGCCCGGAGCTGGGAGGGGAGGGGCAGGGGAGGGGGTGGGTTCCTGGTCCCCTTCTTTCCCGGCTACGTCCACGGGGAACGCGATGACGTTGGTGGGGCCCGGGCGTCCGAAGGTGCGGCGATTGAGGGCAGCCATGGCCCGGTCAGAAATGAGGGTAACGGACAGTTCGGCCTCAGTCCATCCCAAGGCGTTTAAGATCTTCCCGGCCTTTTTCCGGACCGTTTCCCGGCTTACCCTGATCTTTCGCTGGCGGTTGCTTATCCAGATGGTCATTGGCCCGGATCTTCTCCACGGGCTGGGGGTATTGGACGCGATGGTGACAGATGCCGCTCAACACCTTGATGCAATGCTTGGCGATGAGGTGCAGCTCTTTGAGGGTGAGTTCGCATTCGTCCAATTGTCCGTCGGCGAAAATGTTGTTGATAATTTTTTGCACCATGCCGGTGACCCGCGCCGGGGTAGGATCGGTGAGGGTGCGGGAGGCGGCCTCCAGCTGGTCGGCGATGAGCACCAGCCCCGCCTCTTTGGTCTGGGGCCGCGGGCCGGGATAGCGGTAATCTTCAATATTTACCTGGTTGGGATTGGCGGCCAACGCCTTGGCCTTCTGGAAAAAATAGCTGATGAGGCAGGTGCCGTGGTGCTGGCGGATAATGTCAATGATTTGCTCCCCCAGATGGTGTTGGCGGGCCAGTTCCACCCCCTCTTTGACATGGGCGATAATGATGAGGCTGCTCATGGAGGGGGCCAGTTTTTCGTGGCGGTTGCCCACCCCGAACTGGTTTTCCACAAAATAGAGGGGCTTCTTGATTTTGCCGATGTCATGATAATAGGCCGCGGCCTTGGCCAGCAAAGGATTGGCGCCGATGGCTTCGGCGGCGGCCTCCACCATCTGGCCCACGATGAGGGAGTGGTGATAGGTTCCCGGGGTCAGCAGCATGAGTTGTTTCAGCAGGGGTTGGTCCAGGTTCAAGAGCTCCAGGAGGCGGATGTTGGAAGAATAATGAAAGCCCATCTCCACCACCGGAGTAAGGCCCAGGGCCACGATGCCGGTGAAGAGACCGCCCCCCAGGGCAAAGGCCTGCCCCAAAACGAGTTCCTTCAGGGTAAAGGGATAATCCAGGAGGCGGAAGGCGGTGACCATCAGCAGATTCACCAGGGCAATGGACAATCCGGCCCGGATGAGATCGGCCCGCTGCCGGCAATTGCGCACGCCCCAGACGCCCACCAGCCCGGCACTCAGAAAATAGAGGAAAATGGGGAAAGGTTTATCCAACAGGAGGGCGGCCAAGGTGGCCGACAGAAAAGCCATCCCCAGGCCGGTCTCCAGACCCAAAAACAGGGCGGCAAACATGGGCGCTAAAGCTATGGGCCAGGCGAAAATGAGATTGGCTCCCACTTCCGGCCGGGTGGCTGCCAAGATGTTGCCCAGACCCAGGAGCAAGCGGGCCAGGAGGGTGCCGGCCAGCAGCAGCACGGCCAAAAACAGCAGATCCCGCAGTTTGTGGGGAAACCGTTTCAACGCCAGGCTGGCTAAGTAATAAGAAATGCCCAGCAAAAGGGTGAGGCTCAAAAAAACCCCCAGGAAGACGACCGCCCCCCGGCGGTGGGGAAAGGCATGGCTCTGGGCCGCCAGCTTGGCCAGGTGCATTTCGGTGAGCCGTTCCCCCCGACGCACCAGGGTCTCTCCTTTTTTCACCTGAAAATACGCCGGTTTCACCTGGAGGAGGGCCGCCCGTTGGCGCTCCTGGGTTTCCGCCAGGTTTGGGGTGACATTGGGGATAAGAAGGAATTGCACCAAGTCACAGATGAGCCAGCGGTCGGCAGGCGGGATCTCGCCGGCCAGCTCCCGGCACAGCTTGGCCACCGGCTGGCTTGCCTGGTCCAGATCCACAAAAGGGAAAGGAGGACTGAGGAGCTGTTCCTGGCGGGAGGGAAGCCGACGCAGGAGGATCTCGCCTTTTTCCGGCAGAGAAAGCCCTCGGGAAGCCACCACCCCCCGTTGACACAACTCATCCACCAGGCGCTGGGCCACGTGTTCCATGGCGGGGGAAAAATCGCTGCGGGCCAAGAGCAGGAAGGTGGGGCCGGGCAGAGTCGCCCCCAGCAGGCGGTCGAACTCCGGTTTTAAGGACTCCAGTGTCTGTTGATAAGACACCGACGGCGGGCGATGGGACGCGGCGCCTTCAGGACCCGTGGTCCCCAGCTTGGCCAGGTGCTGCCGCATAAAGGCCATGGCCTGGCCGAGACGATCCCGGAGGCGCGGCGCGGCCTGTTCGTCCAGGTCGAACACGGGGGGCACCTGGGCCAAAGCGTCCTGCCGGCGTTTGGCCGTAGTATCCACGTCCTCCACCAGGAGATCATGGGTGGCGGCGAGCTCTTCCTGGGCCACTTGGCCCACCCGGTAGTCGTGGAGCGGCCGTTGGGGGGCTGGGGCCAGGAAAAAGGCCAAGGCCAGGCTGAGGCCGATGAGCAAGGCGATCTTGCGCCCGCGCTCCCAAGGAGGGGAATGCCAAAATTTGTGGGAGAACCATGGCCTGAAGCGGTCGAATAGCCCCCGGGCCTTGGTTCCCCCCCGCGGGAGGCGGGAAACCGGTTCTTTGTCAGCCATGGCCGACCTCTCCCTTGCCCTCAGGCGGGCGCGGGCGGCGGCTGTCATAGGCCCGGATGATATCCTGCACCAGAGGATGGCGCACCACGTCCCGTTCGGTAAAATAGATGAAGGCGATGCCCTCAATGCCCTCCAGGAGCTGGCGGGCCTCCACCAGGCCGGAAAGCACCCCATGGGGCAGGTCCACCTGGGTGACGTCCCCAGTGATCACCGCCTTGGCGCCAAAGCCCAACCGGGTCAGGAACATGAGCATCTGCTCCGAGGTGGTGTTCTGGGCTTCGTCCAGGATGACAAAGGAGTCGTTCAGGGTCCGGCCCCGCATAAAGGCCAGGGGAGCCACCTCGATGACACCCCGCTGCACCAGCCGGGAGGCTTTGTCGAAGTCCATCATATCGTGCAGTGCATCATACAAGGGGCGCAGATAGGGGTTGACCTTTTCATACAGGTCACCCGGCAGAAACCCGAGCTTTTCCCCGGCCTCCACGGCCGGCCGCGCCAGAACGATGCGGATGCATTCATGGTTCATGAGGGCCGCCACCGCCATGGCCATGGCCAGATAGGTTTTGCCGGTGCCGGCGGGTCCGACGCCGAAGACGATGTCATGGGTGCGGATGGCTTCGATGTACCGCTTTTGGGTCAGGCTCTTGGGGGTGATGCGCCGTTTGGTGGCGGAGATATACACGGTGTCCAGGAAAATATCCCGGATGGAGGCGTTGGCCTTTTCCTGTAGGATTTTCACGGCATGCTGCACATCCTGGGGTTTGAGCTCATAGCCGGCGGCGAGGACGCCCTCAAGTTCGGCCAGCACCCGGCGGGCCAGGGCCACGGCGGGCTCCGGGCCCTCCAGGGTCACCTGCCCGCCTCGGGAGACCAGGCGGATTCCGAGGGTGCGGCCGATGAGCCGCAGATGCTGACCCTGTTCGCCAAACAGGGCCTGCGCCAAGGCGTTGTCCTGGATCGTGAGATGCTCGGTAATGGACTTTCCGGCCGGGCGAGGGGAGGGTTTCACGGTCGGCGGATCAGGCCGCAAGGCCCATGATCTGACCCTGAACCTGACGGGTTCGGGGCCGATTGTCAAAATCACACAGCACGATCTGCTGCCAGGCGCCCAAGAGCAGGCGGCCGGCACGAACGGGGACGGAGAGCGAGGGTTTCAAAAACGCGGCCCGCACGTGGGAATAGCCGTTGCCGTCGCCCCAGCGGCGATTGTGCTCATATTCCAGGTCCTGGGGAAAGAGCCGCTCAATGGCTCGTTTGAGGTCATTCACCACCCCGGGTTCATATTCAATGGTGGTGAGAGCGGCAGTGGAGCCGGCGATAAACAGGGTGAGGACCCCGTTTGCCACCCCGGCGGCGGCCACCCGGTCCTGGACGGCCGGAGTCAGGTCCAGGATGTCGGTACCGGCGGTGGTGGGAACCTCCAGGGTGAAGGCGTTCCAGGCGAACATAGTGTACGGTATACTACCAAAATTATGCAGCTTTTACTGCCAATTTTATCACAAAAACGGTGGCCTTCATATGGCACCGGGAAAATTATGGCCACCGCATTTCCCTGCCGGGCTCCGGTTGCTCCTGTGTTTCCCGGACCAAACCGGGGCTGGGACCCGGTCGGCGACCGCGGGCGTGCCTTGGAGGAATAATCAGGATGGAATGCTCTTGGTGGCTGGAGGCGCTGGGGGGCATCGTCCTGTTTTGGGTGCTTTCCCTCCTAGTGGTGTGGGCCGCAAGCCGCCGCCGGCTTCTCAAGGAGTTGGCCCGCCAGGAGGCTGCTGGGTCCGTGGCGGTGGACTCCTTTTCCGAGCCGCGGCCAGAAGATGCCAAGGCCCAGGAAATTCTGGGCGCCTACCGCCGACGCCTTTTTCTCCATCCCTGGCCCGACACCCGTCTGGGTTTCGCCGCCATCAGCGCCGTCGCCCAGCAGGTCTTGCAGGAAATCGCCCGGGTCTATTACCCTGAGGAAGAGCGGCCGGAGCTCAAAGCCTCGCTGGCCGACTTGGTGGGGCTGGTGAACCGGGTGGGCAGCCGCCTGCATCTGTGGCTTAACACTCTGCCCATGCGGCCTTTAAAGGACCTGGATATCAAGACGGTGCTGCGCTGCCAGGAGCTGTATCAGCAGGCGGTCTGTCACCCTGCCTACCAGTTCCTCAAACGTCACCACCTGGACAAGGCGGCCCGCTGGCTGTGGACTGCGAAAAACCTCCTTAACCCCTGGTATTGGGGCCGTCGGGCTGCCTATACCGGGGGACGGGAGGTGGTGGCGCGCCTGTTTTTAGCCCAGGTGGTGTCATTGGTGGGCGAGGAGGCCATCCGCATCTACAGTGGGCGCCCAGCAGGGGGGATCCGGAAGCGGCGTCTTAAGCTGGCCCTTCAGGAAATGATCAACCTCTCTTGGGCGGACGGCCGGCTTCCCTTGCAGGTGCACCTCCAGATGTTGCGCCTTTTCCTCCAGGCCAAGGGGCTGGACGATCAGGAGCGCCTGGGGCTCATTGCCCAACTGGCCGCGGCGCGGCCGGCGGACCTGCCGCCCCTTTCCAGCCTGGAGCCCGCCGATCGCCATGCCTTGGCCCACACTCTCCGGTACCTGGCCCGGGCCTGTTGGCAGGGGGAGGAGCTGGACCGCCGTCTGGCCTACATCCGGGCCCGGTGGGAAGGGGGAACCGCCGGCACCGACCACCCGACCACCTGACTTCCGTCGTCTCTCGCAAAATTTTCCCCGCCAAAGGTGCCCCTTTTTGGGGAGCAAAGGCCCTCCCTTGCCAGCGCCAGAGTATGATCAATAGGGTTTAGGCAGGCGGGCTTGCCCAATGGGCGGCCCTTTCGCCCGCCTCACTCCACGACCCGGACCCAGGTGGCCTGGAGGCCCTTTTCTCCGGCTTCCTGGGCGAACTCCACCTTGGCACCCACCGGCAAAGTGTCCAGATTGGCGTTCTTCAGGGCATGCGCGTGAAAATAGACCTCGGTGCCCTCCGGGGTTTCCAGGAACCCGTAGTCTTCCTCCGGGAAGGTTCGGGCTACCCTGCCCTTGAGGGCGACTTCCTCGTGGACCTTGACCTTCTGCTGCCGGACCTGGGAGAATTCCTTCAAACGGCGGTCCATGGCCTTGAAGGCGTCCACGATGAGGGGCAGGACATATTCGCCCTGCCGGGTGACGGTGAGGGTCTGGCCCGCCAGACCCAGGACGAGATGCATTTCAAAGGCGCCGTGGCGATGGTGGCCGGTGCCGATGATCTCCACCCGGGCGTGCAGGATGGGCTCGAAGGAGTGGCGGGCCAGCTTGGCCAGTTCGGAGGTGATTTTCTCCCGCCATTCCGGCAGGATGGCCACATTGCGGCCGTCGATATGCAGGTCGGAAGGAAGCATTCCCCACCCTCCTTGCGGCTAGCGGTTTTGGGAAGCCTGGGATTGCAAGGCGGCTTCCAGCGCGGCGAGGCGTTTTTCCAGGGCCTCCAGGTCCTGCTTCCGTGCCAGTCCCATGCCGGCCACCACCTGGGCCACCATCTGATGAATTTTTTCCTTCAGGGCTTCCTGTTCGGCCTGGGCCCGCTCCATGATCTGAGCCACGGCCCCGGCTTTGTCCGTCTGGCTCATTTCCCCCCGGCGAATCATCTCCTCAACGATGGCCTCCACTTTTTCCTTGGTGAAATCCACCACTCCCAAACCGAACTTGAGGGCCTTGCGGAAAAAATCCTCCATGGTTGTTCTCCTGAATTTTTTCTTCAATATAAGCCGCCCCGCCTCCTTTGTCGACGGGGCTGGGCATCCTTGCCACACCGGCGGGGAGGAAAAAATCCGTCGCCGCAACTCCCCTTTTTTTTCTTGATTTTTCGACAATTCAGCCGTTATCATATGTTTAAACTAGATTTCTTGTAGAATGGTTTATGCCCCGAGGAAAAAACAAACTGGTGAAAGTGGGCGACCTCTTTCTCATCAATGACGTTTCCCGGATGGTGAATCTGTCCCAGAAGCGCATCCGGGAATATGAGAAAGAGGGGTTCATCAAACCCGTCCGGGAACGTAATACCAACAACCGGCTGTACTCGTCGTTTGACGTCGCCCAGATTCAGCAGATCAACCACCTCATCCACGAACGGGGCTTCACCTTGGCATGTCTGCGCAATCTCATGGTTCTGGCCCCCTGCTGGAACATTTTTGACTGCCAGGACAAGGAAAAATGCGCCGCCTATCAGATTCCCTGGCGGCCCTGCTATGACGTGCGGCAGTATCGGGAAACCCTGTGCAACGGCCCCTGTGATCGCTGCGCCATCTACCTTAACCGGGATGTGAAAAAGGAGCGGATCCTGGAGCCCTTTCCCCGGCCGGAGTAAACCGGGTCCCTTCTCCCTCCCCTTGAGTTCCCTGACTGCGGCCACTCAGCTATCTCCTCGGGGCGTCTGCCTGCTTGGTCCCTGCAGCCGCGCAAAGCTTGCCTTTCTGTGCCGTCTGGCCGGGTGGTTGACCGGGAAGGGGGTCCGGGTGGCGGTGCTTACCCTTGCGCCCCGGCCCTTCTTCCCCGATTCTGGCAAAGACACCGGCAGGTTTCGCCGAGCCGGAGCCAGGATCACCGCCCTGGCGGCCCCCGGTTGGCTGCAGCTCACCTACGCGGATCCCCAAGATCCTCAGTTTCCTTCCCTTAGCAGGGCCTTGGCTCTTCTGGAGCCCTGCGCCGACCTGGTATTGTTGGACGGGGACAATGACCCATGGCCGCGGGTGCTGTTTAACCCCTTCCCGGGGGCCATGCCCGAGTCCCCGGCGGCCGAGGTGCTGGCCGTGGTGGGGGACCCACCGCCGGGCTGGACCGGCCCCCGCTTCGAGCCAGAGGAGACGGACCTCCTGGGGGCCTTGCTCCTGACCCGCCTGGAGTTGGCTTCGTGAACGTCCGTGGTCCTTCGCTCACCGGCGTCATTCTGGCCGGGGGCTTAAGCCGGCGGTTGGGACGGGACAAAGCGGCGCTCCGACTGCACGGCAAGCCTTTGGCCCGCTGGGTGGCCGAGGCCCTTAGCCCCTTGGTGGCCGAGATGTGGCTGGTGACCAACCAGCCCCTGGAGCACCTGTCCCTGGAATTGCCGTTGCTCGTGGATCTCCGCCCCGCCCGGGGACCCCTGGGGGGCCTGCTCACAGCCCTGGTTTTCAGCCGCACCCCCTGGGTGTTGGCGGCCTCGGTGGACAGCCCCTTGCTGGTCCCCGCCCTGTTGGCGGCCCTGGCTGAACGGGCGGCCAGGACCGCCCGGCCGGCGGTGGTGTGCCAGAGCAGCCGCGGGTTGGAAGTGTTTCCCGGTCTGTTCCATGTGCGACTGAGAACCCACCTGGAAGACTACCTGCTACGGGAGCGACGCCTGCGCCCCTTTGTGACGGCCTGCCGCCCCGAGGTGCTGCCGCCGGAAGAGACCGTACGGCGGGACCCCGGAGGGTTGAGCTTTCTCAACTGCAACACCCCGGCGGAGCTGGCGGAGGCGGCCAGGTTAAGCGGGGGGCCCCGAGGCGGTGAAAACCTCTTGACAGGCGGGAAGAGGCAGGGTACATAAATTTCTGCTTGGTCCCATCGTCTAGCGGCCTAGGATACTGCCCTCTCACGGCAGAGACACGGGTTCGATTCCCGTTGGGACTACCAAATATCCACATAACTTACTGATTTTCCTGAAATAAACTTCAGACCACCCCCGAACGTTTCGCCTTGGTGCCCACCGATATCTGGGCCTGACCATCCACACGGGTCAAGTTCGGCACGCAGCGGTTGTCCTTTTCCAGGGTCATCACCGGGCTCTTGTGCCCCAGCATCCGGGCGCGTGGCCGCCAAGGCGGCCTTTTCGGTGCATTTCACCCCCATGAAAGGGAAGTGGTGGCAGATGCGGCCCTTGCTGATGCGGATAGTCGCCATCAGCCCTCCTTGATTCACTCCTCAAGGGCCTGGGCAGAAAGCAGGACCATCCTACCTCCCTTCTTGAACCAATGCGATCCCTCTTTCAAGTCCCTCCGCATCATGAGGTGGCGCACCGTTTGCTCCAAGATGCCGAATAGCTCCGGGGCCTGCTTGGGTCGGATGTAAAGGGGGATGGAAGTTTTGGACATCTTCAGTCCTCGGTCAGGGCGAAGTCTCGCACATGCGCCTTGGCCTCCCTGAGTATTTGGTTCACCCGCCGGCGAAAGTTCAGGGCTTCTTTGGCGTAAAGCCCGTGCCTGGTTTTGGCCTCTCGCAGCCGTTGCAGGCCTGCCGCGGTTCGGGGACCGGTAGAGCAGCCGCCGTGCAACCGGCACTTGCCATTCCACATGGCCGGGGCCCGGCAGGGAGTCCCTGCCCGAGTCCGGGCGCCGCAGCGGGGGTCCTGCAGAAAATCACTCACCGGATTGTCATTTCTCAGCCGATCCCGCCGCCTTGCATGGGGTTTTGCTTCACACCTGTCTTTCATCCCCCCCTCCCCCCGGCCCCGGGGCTGCACCGCCCCCACGATAGCCTGGGCTCCCGGGTGGACATGTACATGCTCCACCACCACCCGTTGCTCGCTCCCCTTTCACCGGTATTTCTGCAAGGCCTCCAGTTGGCCCATAAATACCTTGGCCAAGGCGGTGACCCGGTGGTGTAAATAGGCGAGGGGCCGGTCGCCCGCCAGGGACTCGATCCACAGGGCCACCCGGGCCAGCTTCGCGGCCATGGGGTTCAGGTCCATTCCGTAGAGGCAGCGCTCGGCGATGCGGCGCTTGCACCAGGCCCGGGCCTCCGAGGCCGCGGCCCGGGCCTCGTCATCCGGCGCCCGCCAGTCGGCGTCCCAGCCCTGGCCGGTGGTGCTGCGGAACTGGGGCGGGGCCTGGCCGTCCAGTTCCTCGCAGTAAGCCCGGTGCAGGGCCTGCCCCAGGTAGCGCATGGCCTCCACCAGGAAGTGGGCGCTGCCGCAGGCCGGGTCCAGCACCCGCAGGGCCTCGACTCCGCCGCGGATTTGCCGGCCACCAGCGGCCCCAGGGCGTGGCGCACCAGGTCCCAGACCAGAGGAAGCGGCGTATAAAGGGAGCCGGAGCCCTTGCGCTCCGGGCTGGGGACAAAGTGAAAGTCCCCCGGCTCAAGCCGCCGCAGCAGGCGGGCCGCAGCCCCTTTCTTGATGCCCTGATCGGCCTCCTCCAATTCCTCCCCTTCGGCTTCCGGTTCCTCGACCTCCAGGGCCTCCATATCCTGGGTGTCGTCCTCCGGGGCGGCGGCCTGGGGATGCAGGATCTCGGCGGCTGTCCCGACCACCAGGGCCATGTCCCCCTTCACCGCGAGGTGCTTCTCCCGGCAGAGTCGCACCGTGTCCTCCGGAGTAAGGGCCAGGAGGCGGCCCTGCATTTTAAGCTCCAGGGTGGTCTCCCGGGCCAGGCGGGGTTCATGCTCCAACAGGCCCTCATACACCGCGCCCAACTGCTCGATATCCAGCTCCCGGAAGGAGACCCGCTCCCGCCCCACGCCGGGCCGGGGCTGGGTGGTGGTGAGGCCCAGAAGCAACCGGGCCACCAGGCTGTCCGGCAGCCGGGCCCTATCCAGAATCGCACCCTCCGGGGTGGTGCGGCTGAAGAAGTCGCCGCCCCGGGAGGGGATGTGCTCCCAGCGGTCAATGAGCGGCAGACCGTCCTGGTACACCTGGAAGACGACCCGGAGCCGGGCCCAGAAGGAGGCGCGGTTTTCCGGCCACACGGGAGGATATTGCCGGAGCAGTTCCTCCACCAGGCTGTGCACCGAATAGGCCTGCCAGTAGATCTGATGCTGCACCAGGCGGGGGGTCCCGGGCCTCGGCATACAGGATGAAAAGCATCCGATAGAGGGCGGTCAGGGCCGCATCCCGGTAGGCCTCCAGGTCAGTCCGGGACAGATCGGCATAATCGGAAACCAGCCCCTGCCGCCGGGCGTCGGCCAGGAGACCCCGCACCAGGGTTTCGCAGGCCCGGAACACCGCCTCCTTGAGGTCCTTCGAGACCTTCTGGGCTAATCCAGGCTCCCCCGTTCGACTTCTTCTATAGGAAGGCGGCCTTCCGGGGGGAGAAGTTGGAAAGAGCGAACAGGTGCAAAGGGCGGCAAAGGATTCGGGATCAGGTCCTCGGCTTCAATGTACCAGGGAATCCGATCCTTGAATTTGCGGTGATTGATAAAGCGCACCATCCGGTAGGCCGCCTCGGCATCGAACTCGCTTAAAGAAGGACAGACTGCTCGTTTATTGAAATCCACGATGAAATAGGCCCGGACCAGGCTTGCTTTGGCCACTTTCTGATTGCAGGTAAAGTGGACCATCACGCCTTGGATGGTGTTGATTCCCTCGGGATTGGGATGGTCTCCCGCTCCCTGCCCAAGTCGACGGGGCCGTCCACATGTCCCCGCTTTGGAGGAATGCCTTTTTTCAAGTAATCAGTGGTATAGTCGCTGCGCTTTTCGGCAGTCACGGCGGTCATGTAAGGGCAACCAGTGAGTCGCATAATGTCTTGGCAAATCATCCCGGCCACCGGGATTACTTCGCACTCACATTTGGGCCAGCCAACCATCCGGATTTCTGTTTCATTGTTGCACCCTCCATAGTAAGAAATGATTTTTACCATGAAAGGTGCACGCAATATGCCTAACTATTCGATATTGCTTATAATGTGATACAAGAAAAACATAGTACGGTTAATGAGTTACGCACGTTTCCTTGTATTTATGCTGACCTTATATAACGCAACGTGGTGGTAATACAGTTTCTTATACTTGTTATATCGTTGGTGCTTGTTAAAAACCTTTTGCGTAATTCGTAGTTGAAGATACTTAGTTTAATTTGCTTGACCCTTAGCAGGGCAAAGTACAAGTATTTACATGGGGTCACAGTTTTACAAATTAGTAACGTCGACTTGGTTCAAAGCAACGTCCCCGAGCCAGTCGATATCCTTGTAGATCAGCGGCTGTTGTGGTGGGAATTTTACAGAGCCTGTCTCCCTCCCAGGTTGCCAGGGAGATATTGTACAGTTTTTTAGCGACGTTCAGGAGGAAAATCTTGGATTGAAGTGGGTGGGGAGCAACCGAAAATTAAACGGCGGAATGGCAAAATATCCAAGGGATATCACAATCTTTTCGGAAAAATCGACAGGCTTTGCTAGTTGCAAGATATTCGGCGGTCCCACTATAACATAAACCACGAAGAAGTGGGGTTCGAACTATCCCATCAATTATTATCCAATGCTTTTGGTAAAATTCCATTATAAAGGCTCACTTTAGGAAGATGTAAATGTGGGGGAATCACACCCTGAGCCAATGCGCTTCATGCCAAAATCATTTGTAGCAGACCGTTATGATTTGCCGGGACTTGAGTTATGGTAAAGTTATGGTAATTGAAGATCTTGATGCGGACCGAGGCGTCCTCCGGGTGTTCGGCCAGATAGCGGCGCCAGGCTTCTTCCCGGCTTTCCCCGTTGCGTACCTCCACCACCGCCAAATTAATATTCAGGTACCGAGCCAAAACCGACTGTTCTTCAGAGTCACCCATGATCATTACTTCCCCCAACCGCTGCAAGATTTGGCTGCATTGGATACGACGGAAAACCTAAAGATTAACTTTAAGCGATCTGGCCGCCGCGGTTGTTACCGTAGAGGGAGCTCATTAAGATCCCACAATCTCAGCCTCTGCTGATAATTTCTCTCTCCCTGGTCCTGGAGCAACAGCTCTGGTCCGGTTTTAGCGGGCCTGTCTCACTTGTTCCGGTTGGTCTCAAAATACAATCCAACCGAATCTTGACCTGCCTGGTTGCTGACCAGGTTATCAAAACCTTTGGCCTTGAGGTCATCGAGGAGCTTCAGCCAGTCGTCGTGGTCCCAGGCCTTATGCGCCTTAAGCCATTTGTTCAGTTCTTTCTTAGGGAAAGCGACTTTCGGAGACATAAGGATTTCCTCCTCTAATTTTTCATCATCTTTCAGTTGGCTTGAATGCAAAGCGAATGCCAATCGTAACTCACTGAAATATCTAATGATAGGCATTTCATGATTCGTGAACCATCGAAAATTTGCGATAGTTCGTGAAATTTAATGGAAATCACCTGACTAGTTTTATAAAATTTATAAAGAATCTCCTGTTAAAGGTGATGCCAAAGTGGAAGAAGCACCTTCTCTGCGGGATAAGGATTACCGTACCCTGCTGGAGAATGTCCCCGTTCTGATCGTCCGCTACGATACAGAGTTGCGCTGGATTTATGTGAATCCCACCTGGGAAAAAGTTGTCGGCCTGTCCTCCGCAGATATCCTGAATAAACGGGTCTATGAAATTCCCCAACTTCCGGCTGTTGCCAACCATGTAGAAAAACTGCAAGAAGTCCTGAAAAGCGGTATCCCTCAAAAAATAGAGTTCAATTGGGTAAGTGCCCGTGGCAAAACCATTTTTGTGGAGTTTGTCATTGTGCCGGAATACGATCGGCACGGCAAAATGATCAGTCTATTAGTTGCAGGGATTGACCAGACTGAGCGCAGAGAGGCGGAAGAGCAGATCAGAAATAGTGAAAGGAATCTGCGCACCACTCTCGAGACCATTCCGGCCTATGTCTTTAGCGCCCTCCCTGATGGCTCCTTCGATTTCATCAGTCAAAGTTTGGTTGATCTTACGGGGTTCTCTCGAGAGGAGGTCTTTGGGCAGGACTGGACGATCGCAGTCCATCCAGAAGACCGCGACCAGACGGTGGAGAGATGGCATGAATCCCTGGCGACGGGGGAACCGAGAGAAAACGAACACCGCATTCGGCAGGCCAATGGAGAATATCGCTGGTTTTTGGCCCGCAATTCAGCCTTACGGGACGAAAAGGGGCACATTGTCAGATGGTATGGGGTTCTGGTGGATATCGAGAACCAAAAGCGCACTGAGGCTCGTCTCCGCCAGGCGTTGGACGAAATCAAGAAGTTGCAGGACCAACTTTCCAGGGAAAACATTGTCTTACGCGAAGAAGTTGATAGAACCTCGATGTTCGAGGAGATCGTGGGGGCCTCGCCGGCTCTGAAAACTGTGTTGGCCCGCATCGACAAGGTCGCGCCGACCGATTCCATCGTCTTCATTACCGGGGAAACGGGCACGGGCAAGGAACTCGTGGCCCGGGCCATCCACAAGCGATCGCCGCGTGCCTCGCGCGCCTTTGTGAGTGTCAATTGTGCGGCAATTCCCGCCCCATTGATCGCTTCCGAACTATTCGGTCATGAAAAAGGAGCTTTCACCGGGGCCCATCAGCGGCGCCTCGGCCGTTTCGAGTTGGCAGAGGGAGGGACGATCTTCCTCGATGAAATTGGCGAGCTGCCGATGGAGACCCAGATTGCCCTGCTCCGGGTGCTGCAGGACCAGGAATTTGAGCGTTTGGGGGGCAATCAGCGGATTCGAGCCAACGTTAGGGTGATTACCGCCACCAATCGTGATTTGCAAGCCGCCATCGAGGCCGGCAGCTTTCGGAGCGATCTATTCTACCGGCTCAATGTATTTCCCATCCAAATACCTCCCCTGCGTGAACGCAAAGAGGACATCCCCATACTGGTGGAATACTTCATCCAGCGCTATGCCAGCAAGCTGGGGAAGAAAATTCGGAGCGCCAGCAGGAAGGCCATGGATCTGCTTCAATCATACTCCTGGCCGGGCAATATTCGTGAGCTGCAGAATGTCATTGAACGGTCGATCATCGTCTGTGACACGGAAATTTTTTCCGTCGATGAGAATTGGTTAGTTCGGGCGTCTTGCCAGCCTCAGCCAACCAGCCAACCGCTCTCCGACGTGCTGGTGACTCAAACCAAAGACATGATCGAAGCTGCTTTGGCTGAGAGCGGCGGCCGGGTGTCCGGACCGTCAGGTGCGGCCGCCAAGCTGGGGATGCCGGCCTCAACCCTGGAATCGAAAATCAAATCTCTCAAAATCAACAAATACCTCTTCAAAAAATCCACCTAAAAACTGCATCACCCCCATCAAATCAATTTTCACGAATTTTCGTAAATTTGCGAAGAATCACGCTCAAGAAATTTGCTGTCATCTTGTATTTTCAATGAGTTAAGGTTGGCATTCACATTGCATTATAACAAATCAAAATCATTTGGAGGCGGATGACGCGCTCTCAATGCTTCATAGAGTTCATGGAGAGTTAAGAATCATGGAGACTCTTCACGCAGATAAAATGGTGAGATTATGGCTGATAAAGAGACATTTCAAAAAGAGATGAAGGCTAAACTAAAATATTGGAGCAGAATAATCGATGAACTCAGGGCCAGTGGCGAAGAGAAGGTAATGAGTGATAGGTTAATAAGCGCTAGCGAACAATTTATTGCTTATTGTAACAAGGGGAATATGCTGCTGAATAAGTACTTAGAAGCCAAACAGAAGCTGGCAGAATTAGCCAAAATGGAGAATGCAGAGTGGGAAAAACACGCTGCTAATATCGAAAGTATTATGAAACAACTGGACCATCTCCTGGAAGCAATGGTTTGAATACCACTGCTGTCCGGTAGAAATTACTTGAGATAGCAAGTAAAACAGCCCCAACACAGCCGATCAGTGCTATAATGTTTCAGCGAAAAACACAAGCATTGAAAGGAGTTATGGGGCTTATGGCACATTGTAGCACGCTCATGGGTCAATTACTACAACTCATACCGAGACATGTTTTCGACCATCTGGTGGACACCCATGCCTGGCAGGGGCCGGACCCCCGGAAATTCAACTATTGGTCGCACTTGGTGACCATGCTCTTCGGCCAGTGGAGCGCCCGCAAAAGTCTCCGGGACCTGGTGTTCAGCATCAATCGGCAAGCCAGCAAGCTCTACCATCTGGGTCTCTCCAAGGTGAGGCGCTCCACCCTGGCCGACGCCAATACGCAGCGTCCAGCCGTTATCTTCGAAAAGACCTATTATAAGCTCTATGAGCGGCTCTCCGCTGAGTTGGCCCCCCAGCCCCAAAAGGCCCCACACATCAAGATTATCGATGCCACCACCATTGACCTGTGCGCTGCGGTCTTTCCCTGGGCCAAGTTTCGGACTCGCAAGGGGGCCATTAAGCTGCATACCGTCCTCACCGGGTTGCTGCCCCAATGTGTCCTGGTTACCGACGGCAAGACCCATGACCAAAAGGCCGTTCAAGACCTGCGCTTCCAGCCCGGCGATCTGTTGATCTTTGATCGAGCCTACCTGGATTATGCCTGGCTTTACCAATTGCACCAGGGCTGCGCCTGGTTTGTGACCCGGCTCAAAAGCAACTCCTGCTACGAGATTATCGAGGAGCAGACGGCTTCCGGCCCTATCCTGGCCGACCAGATTATCTGCTTGGGTTCTCCCCAGGGCCAGGCCAGCTATCCTGAGCCCCTGCGCCGGGTGCATTACCGGGACCCGGAGACCGGCAAGGAATATGTCTTTTTAACCAACCGCCAGGACCTGTCTGCCCTGGAGGTGGCCGAACTCTACCGCCGCCGCTGGCAGATAGAACTCTTCTTCAAGTGGATCAAGCAAAACCTGAAAATTAAGGCCTTTTACGGGACCTCCAAGAATGCCGTGCTGATCCAAATCTGGACTGCCTTAATTGCTTACTTGCTGTTGGTGTGGGTCAAGTTCAAGACCAAGGCTGGTTGGGGACTTCTGGAACTCTCCCGTTTGGCCCAAACCATGCTCCTTGACCGCATGAATTTACGAGATTTACTTGGTCTTTCACCACCAGACATCCGACAACCCGTGCTATTCAATTAGCGTGCCGGACAGCAGTGTTTGAATACAATAAAACGGAATAAAATTGAATCAAGGCCATCTTACAATTCAACGAGTTAAGATTGGCATTCACATTGCACTATAACCAAGCAGGTTGGTGCCCCCCGGAGAGAGGCGATGACATTAAAAATCCAGAGGCATATCAAAAAGGATAACGCCAAATTTAACCTATGTGGTCAAATCGACTCCAAAGAGCTGCCTGAGTTGCAAAGACTTTTAGGGGCAGAAGAACAGAAATATGTGGTTCTCGATTTAAAAGAAGTCAAGTTCGTTGATCGGGAGGCGTTGAAATTTTTGGTTCACTGCCAAGAAAGTGGCATTAAGGTTACAAATTGCCCGGCATACATTCGGGAATGGCTTCTGAGAGAAGGAGCCTAAACCGTATCCTGAAAAGGTAAGGGAAAATCAAATAAATACAATCAAGTGTCAGATATGCCAGAAGAATTTTACAATGGACGAGGTGATGAAGGCCGAGCTGTTAGAGGAGCCCATTGTTCAAATGATCCGGGAGAAACATCCGGAATGGTCTTCTGAAGGCTTTATCTGCCTCGCCGATCTGTATCTCTTCCGCGCTCGTTACGTCGCCGAGATCCTCCAAAAATCAAGCCAGGAGATTTATGACCTGGAAAAGGAGATGGACAATGAAAAACAGGTCGTATCCGTTAACATTAATAAAGAATTTGACAGCAGCCTCACCCTGGGAGAGCGGCTCGCCGACGGGTTGGCCAAGTTTGGGGGAAGCTGGGCCTTCATAGGTAGTTTCATGGCCATGATGGTTATTTGGATGGGCATCAATAGCTTTTTTCTCATAGAAAAGGCTTTCGATCCCTTTCCCTTTATCCTGCTCAACCTGGCTCTATCCTGCTTGGCCGCACTTCAGGCCCCGGTGATCATGATGAGCCAGAACCGCCAGGAGGCCAAGGACCGCCTCCGGTCCGAACTTGACTATGAGATCAATCTGAAGGCCGAAATCGAGATTCGCAAGCTGCACGAGAGGATGGACCATCTCCTGATGCATCAATGGCAACATCTGATGGATATCCAGCAGCTACAGGTGCACCTGATGGAGGAAATCAACCAGCGTTCCATCAACAATAAAGTATTGCTGGCGGATTAATCGTCTCAGAAAAAAGCCGTAAACAGGCCAAAACAAGGAAGAAGCCTCATGCCCAAAAACCTCTCCATAGCCTACTTCACCATGGAGATCGCTTTAGAGCCGGGAATGCCCACCTATGGGGGCGGCCTGGGAGTCCTGGCTGGGGAACCATCCGGGGAAGCCGTCGCCGTCCTATCGATGTGCATAGAATACCCGACAAAAAAGGAAATGAATTTTGCTTAACTGGCTGGCCGATATTCCAAAGACCCAACCGATAGCTCAGGGCGTCATCGTTCTCTGTCTGGTGGCAGCCTCGGGACTGGCCCTCGGAAGCATCCGGCTCCGGGGGTTCAGTCTGGGCATCGCAGGAACGCTCTTTGCCGGCCTTTTCTTTGCCCATTTCGGCTTCAATGTGGCCCCGTCCTTCCGTGCCTTCATCCAGGAATTCGGCCTGGTCCTCTTCGTATACACCATCGGTCTGCAAGTGGGTCCGGGGTTCGTGGCTTCATTAAGACGCCAGGGCCTGTCGTTAAATCTGCTGGCGGCAGGCGTTGTACTCTTGGGGGTGGCGGTGACGTTGGCGCTGTGTATGCTTTTGGGCATCGATCTGGGCATCGGCGCCGGCATTTTCGCGGGGGCCACCACCAACACCCCGGCCCTGGGGGCCGCCCAAGCGGCCTTGCAGACCTTACCTAACATTAGCGGGTCGAAAGCGACTGACTCCGCCATGGGATATGCCGTCGCTTATCCTTTCGGGATGCTGGGGATAATCCTCGCCATGATGTTGGTCAAATCATGGTTTCACCTGGACGTCCCCATGGAATTGAAGTCCTTTCAGTCTTCCCGACAGGCCGGCCGGGAACCCTTCGCCCGCATCACGGTTCGGGTAACCAACCCGAACCTTGCCGGAATTCCTCTAAGCGGCATTCCCCACTTGGGGACCTCCGGGGTGGCGGTATCCCGCCTTCGACGTGCAGGCGAAACCGAGGTCAGGCTCGCCCTGGAAGATACTCCGGTGTATCCGGGGGACCTGTTGCTGGCCGTTGGACCCAAGGACGATCTCAAGAGCTTTCAAATGACGGTGGGCGAGGAAAGTCCAGAGGATTTGACGTTGGATTCCGGCAAGTTGACGTCCCGTCAGGTGCTGGTGACCCGGACTGAAGTCGTAGGTAAATCCCTGGGTGAGTTACACGAGCATTATCCCTTCGAATTAAAGGCGACGCGCCTGACCCGGGCCGGCCTGGATATGAGCATCTTTCCGAATTTACGCCTCAGGTTCGGCGATGTGTTGTGGCTGGTGGGAAGCAAAGAGAATCTGGACCGGGCGGCGGAAGTTCTGGGAAACTCGATCAAAGAGCTTAACCTGGTGAGGCTGGTCCCCCTGTTCCTGGGAATGGCCCTGGGAGTGCTGGTGGGTTGTTACCCGGTCAGCATGGGAAACATGCCGGCGCCGCTTCGACTCGGCCTGGCAGGAGGGCCGCTACTCACCGCCATTATTTTAAGCCGCATCGGCTGCACCGGACCGTTGCTTTGGTATCTGCCGACGAATGCAAACCTGCTCCTCAGGGAGTTTGGCATCGTTTTATTCCTGTCCTGTGTCGGCCTCAAGTCCGGAACGCATTTTGTGGAAACATTACTCCGGGGTCAGGGCTTCCTGTGGATGGCCATGGGGGCGGGCATCACCCTGGCGCCCATCATGATCATCTCCCTTCTCGCGCGGCTGGTCTTGAAAATAAATTTCATCAACCTGTGCGGCTTGATGGCCGGAAGCCAGACCGATCCGCCGGCCCTGGCCTTCGCCCACGCCATGTGCGGCTCGGAGGACCCTTCCATCGCGTATGCGTCGGTATATCCGTTAACCATGGTGCTGCGCATCGCCGCGGCGCAATTGCTGGTGTTGTTTTTTACCAGTTGAACATCCTTTACTATGTCGGTGGGGATGCCTATTTTGTTATTAAACTTAAGCAGTTGAGAAAGAGGAGAAAAATCATGGAAGGGCAAATCGCCGGCAGTTATGGCCTGGAAAAGCATGGGATCAAGAATACGGGCTTCGTTTATTGGAATCTCTCCACGCCTCTGTTGTACGAGGAGGTCATCCGGCGCCGGGAAGGGCGTATGGCTCACCTGGGGCCCTTAGTGGTCCGCACCGGTGAGTATACTGGACGCTCCCCTAACGACAAGTTTGTGGTGAAGGAACCCTCCAGTGAAAACAAAGTCTGGTGGGGGGAGGTGAACAAGGCCATGGCCGCGGAGCGGTTTGCCTCCCTGCAAAACCGGCTGCTGGCCTATCTCCAGGGGAAAGACCTTTTCGTTCAGGACTGCTTCGCCGGGGCCGACCCCGCTTATCGCCTGCCCATCCGGGTAATCACCGAGACTGCCTGGCATAACCTCTTCGCCCGCAACATGTTCATCCAGGCCAAGGCCGAGGAGGTGGCCAGCCATGTGCCTCAGTTCACGGTGATCAATGCCCCCAACTTCCACGCGGTTCCCGAAGTGGACGGCACCCGCTCTGAGGTCTTCATTGTCATTCACTTCGGCCAGAAGCTGGTGCTCATCGGCGGCACCCAGTATGCCGGGGAGATCAAAAAGTCCATTTTTACCGTGATGAATTACCTCCTTCCCCAAAAACAGGTGATGTCCATGCACTGTTCGGCGAATACGGGACCGTCAGGAGATGTGGCTATTTTCTTTGGCCTTTCCGGTACCGGCAAGACCACCCTGTCCGCCGATCCCGGCCGCACCCTGATCGGCGACGACGAACACGGCTGGAGCGACAAAGGCATTTTCAATTTCGAGGGAGGCTGCTACGCCAAGGTCATCAAATTATCCCCCACCGCGGAGCCGGAGATTTACGAAACCACCCGGCGCTACGGGACCATCCTGGAAAACGTGGGTTTCGACAGCAGGACCGGACGCCTGGACCTGAATGACGACTCACTGACGGAAAACACCCGGGCCGCCTATCCCATCAGCCACATCCCCAATGCCACGCGAGAAGGTGTGGGAGGACATCCCAAAAACATCATCATGCTCACCTGCGACGCCTTCGGAGTATTGCCGCCGGTGTCCAGGCTCACTCCGGCCCAGGCCATGTATCATTTTCTGTCCGGCTATACCGCCAAGGTGGCAGGGACCGAAAAAGGGGTCACTGAACCCAGCGCTACCTTCAGCACCTGTTTTGGCGCGCCCTTTATGGCCCTGCCGCCTACGGTGTATGCCAACCTCCTGGGCGAAAAGATTGCGGCCCACAAGGTGGACGTCTGGCTGGTGAACACCGGCTGGAGCCATGGCCCCTACGGAGTGGGAAAACGGCTGGATATCGGCCATACCCGCGCCTTGGTGCACGCGGCCCTGGACGGCTCCCTTTCTAAAGCTCCGATGACCACTGAACCCCTCTTCGGCCTGGCCGTACCCGCCGATTGTCTCGGGGTGCCGGCGGAAATCCTCAATCCCCGGAACACCTGGAGTGATAAGGCGGCATATGATGCCCAGGCTCGGAAGCTGGCTGACATGTTTGCGACAAACTTCAAGACCTTTGCCGACCAGGTGAGTGCGGAAGTTCGTCAGGCAGGACCGCAACCGCGATAGGAGTCCGGATAATGGCTCAATTTCATTATAAGGAACTCGGGCTGGTGAATACCCGGGAGATGTTTCAAAAGGCCATGGCAGGGCATTACGCCGTGCCGGCTTATAATTTCAATAATCTGGAGCAGCTTGAGGCCATCATCATCGGTTGCATCCAGTCCAAATCTCCGGTAATTCTCCAGTGCTCGGGCAGCGCCCGGAAATATATGCACGAGGCCATGGTGCCCCATCTGGTCAAAGGCGCGGTGGCAATGATGGAAGCGATGGGCGCAAGCATTCCCATCGCCCTGCACCTGGATCACGGCGACACCCTGGAGTTGGCCAAATCCTGCATCAATTCAGGCTTCTCTTCGGTGATGATTGACGGCTCCCATCATCCCTTCGCGGAAAACATCCGTCTCACCAAACAAGTGGCGGAATACGCCCACGAACGGGACGTCACGGTGGAAGGAGAGTTGGGGGTGCTGGCCGGGGTGGAGGACGAAGTCTCTGCCGCGGCCTCCCATTACACCCAGCCTTCCGAGGTGGAAGAATTTGTGGGACAGACTGGAGTGGATTCGCTGGCCATTTCTATCGGGACCTCGCACGGGGCTTTCAAGTTCAAGGTGAAGGCAGGCGAAACGCCGCCGCCCCTGAGGTTTGACATCCTGGAAGAGATCGAGCGGCGCCTGCCAGGATTTCCCATCGTGCTGCACGGCGCTTCCACGGTCATGCCCGAGTACGTGGATCTGATCAACCGGTTTGGCGGCAGCATGGAAGAAGCGGTGGGCATCTCCGAAGAGCAGTTGCGCCGAGCCGCCCGCTCGGCGGTTTGCAAAATCAACATCGACAGCGACGGCCGCCTGGCCATGACCGCAGTGCTCCGGAAGATTTTCGCTGAAAACCCGGGAGAGTTCGATCCGCGCAAATATCTGGGCCTGGCTCGGGAAGAACTGATCAAAATGGTGAAATATAAGAACGAGCAGGTGCTGATGAGCGCCGGAAAAGCCTGAGACTCTGCAGGGGTGAACCATGGAAAATCAGCAAAAGTCTCAAGGAAAAGAAAGGCCTCGCACCGGCACCAGCCCGGAGACCCTGGCCCAGGCCATCCTGGATAACCTTTACTACCTTCGGGGATGCCCCCCTGAACTGGCCACCAGGAACGACTGGTACATGGCCCTGGCCTGCACGGTGCGGGACCGGCTGCTGGACAAATGGGTGCAAACCCTCAAGCATCTCAAGGAAGACGTCAAGGTGGTGAGTTATCTTTCGGCGGAATTTTTGCTGGGACCGCAGCTGGGCAATCACCTCATCAATTTAGGCATCTGGGAGCAAATTAAAGAAGGCGTGTCTCGAAACGGACTCAAGTTGGAAGATCTTCTCGGACAGGAAAGCGAGCCCGGTCTGGGAAACGGCGGCTTGGGAAGGCTGGCCGCCTGCTACCTGGACTCCCTGGCCACTCTGGACGTTCCCGCCATCGGGTACGGCATCCGCTATGAATTCGGCATCTTTGACCAGGAAATCCGGGACGGATGGCAAGTGGAGGTCAGTGACAAATGGCTGGAAATGGGCAATCCCTGGGAGATCTGCAAACCGGAGATTGCTTATCGGGTAGGCTGGAAGGGCCGCACAGAAATCTACCTTGATACTAACGGCCAAGAGCGGCGGCGCTGGCTTCCGGATCGCATGGTGAAAGGTGTGGCTCACGACTATCCGGTCTCTGGCTACCGGAACCGGATCACCGGCCTCCTGCGTTTATGGAAAGCCGAAGCAGTGAAGTCCTTCGATTTTGCTGACTTCAACGTGGGAGACTACTACGGCGCCGTCGATGAAAAGGTGGTCTCGGAGACCGTCACCAAGGTGCTCTACCCCAATGACGAGCCTGCCGTGGGGAAAATGCTCAGGCTGGCCCAGCAGCATTTCTTCGTTTCCTGTTCGCTGCAGGATATGATCCATATTCACTTGCTGAGGGGAAAAGATCTGGACAGCTTCCATGAGAGCTTCGCGGTCCAGCTCAACGATACCCACCCCGCCATCGCGGTGGCGGAGCTGATGCGCCTCTTGGTGGACGAACACTTTTTCCCCTGGGAGCAGGCCTGGCAGATCACCTGCAAGACCATGGCCTACACCAACCACACCCTTTTGCCCGAGGCCCTGGAGACCTGGCCGCTGCCGTTCTTTGCCGAACACCTGCCCCGGCACCTGGAAATCATCTATGAAATTAACCGACGATTTTTAGATGAGGTGCGCCTCAAATTTCCTCGGGACCAGGAGAAGATCAGGCGGCTGTCGCTGATTGACGAGACCGGGGGCAAATCGGTGCGCATGGCGAACCTGGCCTCTGCAGGCAGCCATGCCATCAATGGGGTGGCGGCACTCCATACCGAACTCCTGAAACAGACGGTGCTCAAGGACTTTTATGATCTATGGCCGGAGAAGTTCTTCAATGTCACCAACGGCGTCACTCCCCGCCGCTTTCTGTCCCTGAGCAACCCGGAATTGAGGGAGCTTATCACTGAGAAGATCGGCCCTGGCTGGGTAAAAAATTTGGAACAACTCAGGCGCCTGGAGGAATTCGCCGATGATCTGGAATTTCATCAGGACTGGCGACGCGTGAAGCTGGAAAATAAAAAGCGCCTGGCAGCAATCATCGAGGAGCGGACCGGAGTCGTGGTCAATCCGGCCAGCCTCTTCGACATCCAGGTGAAGCGCATTCACGAATACAAGCGGCAGCATTTGAACGTGCTGCACATCATCACCCTGTTTAATCGCCTGAAAAGGCACCCGGAGCAGAATATCACTCCCCGCACCTTTATCTTCGGAGGTAAGGCGGCGCCCGGGTACTTTATGGCCAAACTTATCATCAAGCTCATTAACTCGGTGGCTGAGGTGGTGAATA
>FWWM01002675.1_pt1 | contig 47081 bp, 41 predicted proteins | sample 2228351 | NCBI WGS metagenome assembly FWWM01 (sample SAMEA103939774, study PRJEB20133) | metagenome | reverse complement strand
GACGACGGCGTCCGTGGCGATGGCCAGGAGGCACATCCCGTGGACGATGACCCCGGGGAGGCCCACCGAACGGGCGAAGGCGTCGTCCAGGTGGTTCCGGTTCCGGTCGCCGCTCGCCTCGGCGTAGCGACGGGCGATGTCGGGGGGCAGCTCGACGGTCCGCAGGGCGTCGGGCGGCTCGTCGGCCCGCCGGGCTTCGGGCGGCGGCGCCCCTCCCGAGCCGGCCCCCGTCCCCGCCTCCCCGCGGCCCTCGGGCGCCGGCGCGCCGCCCGCCGCGGTGCCCCGGGAGACCGCCACCACCTCCTGGTCGCAGACCGGCGCCCCGGCGGCGTCGGCGGTGGAGAGGGCGACGACGAAGACCTCGTTGGCCCCCCGCTCCTCGACCGACGCGAGCCTCCCGACGGTCGTGAGGACGTCCCCCGGCCGGATCGGTCGGTGGAACCGCATCCGCTGGGCCCCGTGCACCACCCGGCCCAGATCGATCCCGAGCGACCGGTCGGCCAGGGCCGCCGCCACCGCCGGCCAGGCCGGGACGATGGCGAAGACCGGGGGCGCGACGCTCGCCGCCCCCCGGCGGTAGGCGGGGAGGGTGGCGAGGGTGGCGTCGGCGTAGGCGGCGATCGCCTCCGCCGTCACCTCGACGGCGGGGGACCGGTACTCGGCCCCCACCCGGGAGCGGTCGATGGGCACCTCGATCCTCCTCCCCGGCGCTACATGTAGAACCCGCCGTTCACGTCCAGCACGGCGCCGGTGATGAAGGCGGCGTCGTCGCTCACGAGGAAGGCCACGGCCCCCGCCACCTCCTCGGGCAGGCCGGGCCTCCCCAGGGGGATGGCCTCGAGGAGGGCCCGGCGGGCCTCCTCCGGGATGGCCCTCGTCATGTCGGTGTCGATGAACCCGGGGCGGACCACGTTGACGGTGGTCCGGTAGCGGGCGAACTCCCGGGCCGCCGTCTTCGCCAGGGCCACGATCCCGGCCTTGGCCGCCGAGTAGTTGGCCTGCCCCAGGTTCCCCGTGGCGCCCGAGACCGAGGAGATGCAGACCACCCGCCCGGGACCCTCGGTCCGGAGATAGGGGGCGGCGGCCCGGAGGCAGGCGAAGGTCCCGGTGAGGTGGACGGCGAGGACCTGGTCCCACTGCTCGTCGGTCATCTTGTGGAGGAAGGCGTCCCGGGTGATGCCAGCGTTGGCCACGAGGGTGTCGAGACCCCCCAGGGCCTCGGCGGCCTCGGGGATGGCCCGGGCCACCGCCCCGCGGTCGGCGACGTCGCAGCCCAGGGCCACCGCCGTCGCGCCCGTGTCCCGGGCGATGGCCTCCGCGGTGGCCCGGGCCCCCTCCGCGTCGATGTCGAGGAGGGCCACCGCCATGCCCTCCGCCGCCAGGCGGCGGGCGGTGGCCGCCCCGATGCCGCGGGCGGCGCCGGTCACCACGGCGCGGGAGACGCTGAAGGTGGCGGGCACGGCCGAAGTCTAGCGGCCCGCGGCGCGGCCCCGCATGCGGGCCGCGGGGGCCCCGGTCCGCACCGCGGCCGATCGCCGGCCCGAGCCGCGGAGGGGTACCATGCGGACCGGCGTGAACCGCGAGCGGCCCATCCGCGTCATGATCGCCAAGCCGGGGCTGGACGGCCACGACCGGGGGGCGAAGGTGGTGGCCAAGGCCCTCCGGGACGCCGGCATGGAGGTCGTCTACACCGGGCGCCACCAGACGGTGGACGGCATCGTCCAGGCCGCCATCCAGGAGGACGTCGAGGTCCTCGGGCTCTCGATCCTCTCCGGGGCCCACCTCGACTACTGCACCCGGATCGCCGACCGCCTGCGGGAGCGGGGGGTGGGCGACCTGGTGCTCCTCGTCGGGGGGACGATCTCGGCGAGCAGCGTCCCCCGCCTCCGGGAGCTCGGCTACGACGTGTTCCCCACCGGGAGCCGCCTGTCCGACATCGTGGCCCACGTCCGGGCCAGGGTCGCCGAGCGCCGGGCGGGCCGGGCCGCCCACCGGGCGTCCTGAGCGAGCCGCCCGGAGCTCCGCCGGCGGGCCCGTGGGGTCAGGGGCCCGGTCGAGGTCCTGGGCCCTACCCCGCCTCGGGGGCCGCCCCCCGCCGGAGGGAGGCCCGGAGGCGGGCCGTGGCCTCCTCGTCCACCACCCCGGCCGCGTCCAGGACCACGCCGTGGTCGGCCTCGGCCCGCTCCCGGCTCACGAGGCCCAGGCGGACGTCCCGGGCCACCCGCTCGGGGTCCCGCTCGAGGGGATCGCCGTAGCCCCCGCCCCCGGAGAGCTGGAAGGACACCACGTCGCCGTAGGAGAGGTCGATCGAGGCCTTCCCCGGGACCACCCGCTCGTCGGGGGACCCGGGGTTCACCACCGTCCTCCCGAGCGCCCCCGGCCGCCCGCCGAAGAGCCCGAAGGGGGCGAAGCGCTGCCGCTCCGAGAGGTTCGTGAACTTCACCCCCTCGCCCAGGATCCGCAGGTCCCTGCGGACCCCACAGCCCCCCCGGAACTTCCCCGGCCCCCCGGAGTCCGGGATCAGGCCGAAGCGCTCGACCACCACCGGCTGGAACTGCTCCTGGGCCTCCACCGGGATGTTCGCCGCGTTGAAGGCGGAGCAGAGGCCCTCGACCCCGTCCTTCGTGGCCCGGGCGCCGGTGCTCCCCAGGACCAGCTCGTAGGCGACGAACCGCCGCCCCCGGGCGGGGTCGTAGCCGCCGAACGTGGGGTTCGAGAAGTGGGAGTTGGCCGCGGCCACCCGCTCCGGGAGGGCCGGCGCGAGGGCCCCGAGGATGGCCTCGAAGAGCCGGTAGCAGATGATGGCCCGGGGCCCACCCCCCGCCGGCCGACGGGGGTTCAGGAAGCACCCCTCGGGGGCCCGGACCGTGATGGGCCGGAGGGCCCCGGCGTTCATCGGGCCCAGGGGGTCGGTGAGGCACTTCACCGCCGCGTAGGAGTAGGAGCAGGTGTAGTTGAAGTAGCTGTTCAGCCCGGACTCGGTCTGGGGCGACGTCCCGTCGAAGTCGATCGCGATCTCGTCGCCCTCCACCGTGACCGTCACCGCGATCCGCAGGGGCTCGGTGCCCGGACCGCAGTCGTCCAGGTGGTCCTCGAACGCGTAGCTGCCGTCGGGGATCTCGGCGATGCGGGCCCGCATCGTGGCCTCGGTCTGGTCCAGGATGGCCTCGACGCAGGCCTCGTAGGTCTCCACCCCGTACCGCTCCGCGAGCTCGGCCATCCGCAGCTCCCCCACCCGGAGGGCGTTCCGCTGGGCCCGGAGGTCGCCGAGGACGTTCTCGGGGGTCCGGGAGTTGGCGGCGATGAGCCGCCAGAGGTCCTCCACCTCCCGGTCCTCCTCGACGATCTTCACCGGGGGGATGAAGAGGCCCTCCTGGTGGTAGTCGAAGATCCCCTCCACGGCCTGGCTGCCGGGGCGCATGCCCCCCACGTCGGTGTGGTGGACGATGTTCGTGGCGAAGCCGATGAGCTTCCCGTCCGCGTAGGCCGGGCGGGTGACGAAGAAGTCGGGGAGGTGGCCGGAGCCCAGGGCGGGGTCGTTGAGGAGGGTGGTGTCCCCGGGGCGGAGCCGCTCCGGGGGGAACACGGCGAGGGTGTTGAGGACGGCGAAGTTCATGGCCCCGATGTGGCCGGGGCTGTAGGGGCCGTGGGCGGTCATCCGGCCCCGGGCGTCGAAGACCGCCACGGAGAAGTCCTGTCCCTCCCGGGCCTGGGCCGAGTAGGCGGTCCGGTTGATCGTGGTCCCGATCTCCACGCAGATGGACCGGAGGGCCCCCCAGACCACGCCCAGGGTTATCGGGTCGGGTCGCTCCATCCCGCCGTCTCCACGATCAGGTTGCCGAACCCGTCCATGCGGGCCACCATCCCCGGGGGGATCACCGTGGTGGACTCCCGCTCTTCCACCACGGCCGGGCCGGCCACCTCGGCCCCCGGGTAGAGGCGGTACCGGTCGTAGACCACCGTGTCGGTGAAGCCGCCGGCCTCGGGGAAGTAGGCGGGCCGGCGCTCCCTCACCGCCTCCTCCAGCCGCTCCACGGCCCGCTCGAAGCGGGGCAGCTCCACGACCTCGCTCTCGCCGTAGGCGGTGAGCTTCCACGTGGTGGCCTCCACCGGTTCGCCCTCGGCCGCGAAGCCGTACCGCTTCGCGTAGGCCCGGTGGAAGGCCTCCCGGACCCGCCCGAGCAGCTCCCCGCTCACCTCGCCCGGGGGCACCTCCACGGTGAGCTCGAAGCCCTGTCCCACGTACCGGAGGTCCACCTCGCGGGCCAGGCGCACCGGCGCGGCGCCCGTGGAGGCCTCCACCACCGCCGCCGCCTCCTTCTCCATCTCGGCGTAGAGGGCGGCCACCTCGGCGGGCACCGCGCCGTCCAGGCGGGTGAGGAAGGTCCGGGAGACGTCGAACTTCACCTCCGCCGACAGGAGCCCGATCGCCGAGGCCACCCCCGCCGCCGCCGGGAGGATGACCCGGGGCACCCCGAGGGCGGCGGCGAGGCGGCAGCCGTGGCCGGGCCCGCACCCCCCGGTGGCCACGAAGGCGAGGCGGCGGGGGTCGTGGCCGCGCTCGATGGAGACGACCCGGGTGGCGAGCTCCATGTTCAGGTTCACCATGCGGTGGATCCCCCAGGCCGCCTCCTCCACCGACAGGCCCAGGGGCCGGGCCACGTCCCGCAGGACCGCCTCCCGGGCCGCCCGGACGTCCAGCGCCATGGTGCCCCCGGCGAAGGTCTCCGGCGAGAGGTAGCCGAGGACGAGGTTGGCGTCGGTGACGGTGGCCCGCTCGCCGCCCCGCCCGTAGCAGGCGGGGCCCGGGACCGAGCCCGCCGAGTCGGGGCCCACCTGGATGGTGCCCATGTGGGCCCGGGCGATGCTCCCCCCGCCGGCCCCGATCTCCACCAGGTCGATGCTGCGGACGTTCATGGGGATCCCGCTGCCCGGGGCCAGGCGGACCTTGTGGAGCTCGAACTGGCCGACGGTCTGGGGCTCCCCGCCGACGATCAGGGACACCTTGGCCGTGGTGCCCCCCATGTCGAACGCGATGACGTCGGGGTGGCCGGTGAGGGCGCCGTACCGGGCCCCGATGAGGGCCCCCGCGGCCGGCCCCGACTCGATCATCCGCACCGGGTACTGGCTCATGGCCTCGGCGGTGGCGATGCCGCCGGCGGACTGCATGATGAACAGCCGGCCCCGGTAGCCGCGCTCCCGGAGCTCCGCCACCATCCGCCGCAGGTAGTCCCGGACCGCGGTGATGAGGTAGGCGTTCACCACCGTCGTGCTGGTCCGCTCGTACTCCCGGAACTCGGGCGCCACGTCGGAGGAGAGGGAGACGACGATCCCCGGGGCCTCCTCGGCCACGAGCTCGGCGAAGCGCCGCTCGTGGACGGGGTTGCGGTAGCTGTGGAGGAAGCACACGGCGAGGCTCCGCACCCCCCGGGCCCGGAGGTCCCGGACGACGGAGCGGGCCTGCTCCTCGTCGAGGGGGGTGCGGACGGAGCCGTCGGCGAGGACGCGCTCCCGGACCTCGACGATCATGGACCGGTCCACGAGGGGCTCGGGCTTCTCGATCTGGAGGTCGTAGAGCTGGTAGCGCTTCTGGCGGCCGATCAACAGGACGTCGCGGAAGCCCTCGGTGGTGGCCAGGGCCACCCCCGTCCCCTTCCGCTCCACGACGAGGTTCGAGCCCAGGGTGGTGCCGTGGACGGCCTGGACGATGTCGGCCCAGGCCACCCCGGAGGCCGCCACGACCTCGTCGAGGCCCGCCAGGCAGGCCTCGGAGGGGTCGGGGTAGGTGGTGAGGCGCTTGCCCGTGTGGAGCCTCCCGTCGGGGCCGACCAGGACGAAGTCGGTGAAGGTGCCGCCCACGTCGAAGCCGACCCGGACCGCCCGCCGTCCCGCCTCAGCCACGCCGCCACCTCCCGCGGCCGGTCATACGACCCCCTCCGCCACGCCGCCACCCCCCGCGGCCGGTCATACGACCCCCTCCGCCCGGAGCGCCTCCAGCTCCTTCGGTCCGAGGCCGAGGAGCGAGCGCAGGACCTCCTCGGTGTGCTCCCCGAGGAGGGGGGCGGGCTCGAAGGCCTGGGGCTCCCCGGCGGCCAGGGGGTTGCCGAGGAGGCGGTGGGGCCCGGCCACCGGGTGGGGCCGGGAGGCCTCGACGACCATGCCCCGGTGGAGGATCTGGGGGTCGGTGAGGACCCGGTCCACGGTGTTCACCGGGCCCGCCGGGACCCCCGCCTCCCACAGCTCCGCCACCCACTCGTCGGCGGGGCGCTCGGCGAACCGCCGGGCGAGGACCTCCATGAGCTCCGCCTTGTGGGCGAGGCGGTCCTCGTTCGTCGGGTACCGCTCGGCGAGCTCGGGCAACCCGAGGACCTTGCAGAAGGGCCCCCAGAAGCGCTCGGTGAACACGGCCACCACGAGGTACCGCCCGTCCGAGGCCCTGAACGCGTCGTAGGGGACCACGGTCTGGTGGCCGGTCCCCGAGGGCCCGGGGACCCGCCCGTCGGCCCAGTGGTACATCGCGAGGTAGGTGAGGAGGGAGACCTGGAGGTCGAGGAGGCCGAGGTCGATGTGGCGGCCCTCGCCCGTCCGCGCCCGGTGGAAGAGGGCGGCGCAGACCGCCAGGGCCCCGAACACCCCGCCCGCCAGGTCGGCGATGGGGATCCCCATCCGGACCGGCCGTCCCCCCTCCTCCCCGGTGACCGACATCCCCCCGCCCATGGCCTGGAGGATGAGGTCGAAGGCCGGGAGGTCCCGGTAGGGCCCGTCGGCCCCGAAGGCCGACACCGAGCAGGTGATGATGTCCGGCCGGGCCCGCCGGCAGCTCGCGGGGTCCACCCCGAGGCGCTCCGCGACGCCGGGGCGGAAGTTGTCGAAGACGACGTCGGAGACGGCGACGAGGCGGAGGAACAGCTCGCGGCCCCGGGGCTTCTTCAGGTCCAGGGTGAGGCTCTTCTTGTTCCGGTTGATGCCGAGGAAGTACGGGCTCTCCCCGGCCATCCAGGGCGGGCCCATGCGGCGGATGGGGTCGCCCTCGCCGGGGTCCTCGACCTTGATGACCTCGGCCCCCAGGTCGGCCAGGAGCATCGTCCCGTAGGGGCCCGCGAGCATCCGCGTGAGGTCCAGGACCCGGACGCCGGCGAGGAGGGGCGGCCCGGCCATCACCCGCCCCCCCGCTCGAAGACGTCCCGCCCGATGAGCCCGCGGAGGAGCTCGGAGGTCCCGCCCCCGTAGAGGAGGAAGCGGGCGTCCCGGAAGTACCGCTGGGCCGGGTACTCCATGGCGAAGCCGTAGCTGCCGAAGATCCGGGTGCACTCGTCGGTGATCCGCACGCAGGCCTCGGTGGCGAAGAGCTTGGCCATGGCCGCCTCCCTCGTCACCGGGAGACCGGCGTCGATGCGGGCGGCGGCGTCCTCGGTCACGAGGCGGGCGGCGTAGAGGTCGGTGGCCATCTCGGCCAGCTTGTGCTCGATGGCCTGGAACCTCCCGATGGGCCGGCCGAAGGCCTCGCGGTCGGCCGCGTACCGGGCCGCCTCCTCCAGGGCCCGGCGGGCGAGCCCCACGCCGAGGGCCGCCGTCATCACCCGGATCTCCGAGAGGATCCCGCCCACGTTCCGCACCCCCTCCCCCTCGCCCCCGAGGAGGGCGTCGGGGCCGACCCGGCAGTCCTGGAACGCGACCTCCGAGGTGAGGGAGGCCCGGACCCCGAGCTTCTCGATGGGCCGGCCGACGGTGAAGCCGGGGGTCTTCGCGTCCACGAGGAACAGGGCGATGTTGGCCAGGCCCGGCTCGTCGGAGGTCTTCGCCCCCACGGTGAGGAAGTCGGCCACCGGGGCGCTCGTGATCCAGGTCTTCGCCCCGGTGATGACCCAGCCGCCCCCCTCCCGGCGGGCCCGGGTGCGGATGGCCCCCAGGTCGGAGCCGGCCCAGGGCTCGGTGAGGGCGAAGGTCCCCACGAGCTCCCCCCGGAGGGCGGGGCGGAGGTAGCGCTCCTTCTGCTCGGGGGTGCCGAAGCGGTGGACGAAGTGGGTGCCCATGAGGCTCTGCATGGCGCAGATGGCGGCGAGGGAGAGGCTCCCCGCGGCGAGCTCCTCGTAGAGGACGCAGGCGGTGCGGAAGTCGCCGCCCTGGCCCCCCACCTCCTCGGGGTAGCGGAGGCCGAAGTAGCCGAGCTCCCCGAGGCGCCGGAAGAGGTCCCAGGGGAACTCGGGCCGGTCGAGCTCCTCGGCCCGGGGCAGGACCTCCTTCTCGACGAAGGCCCGGGCGCTCTCCCGGAACAGCTCCCGTTCCTCGTCCCCCACCGCGCCCTCCGGGCCTCCAGCCTACCGTCGCCGCCCGTCCCGGGAGGTCAGAGGACCGCGGGCTCCACGAAGGTGCCGAACACGTCGCGGAGCACGTCGAAGACCTCCCCGATCGTGCAGTACGCGCGCACGCACTCCACGGTGGCGGGCATGATGTTCTCGTCGGGCCGGGCGGCGACGTCCCGCAGGCGGTCCAGGGATCGCTCCACGGCCCGGTCGTCCCGGCGCGCCTTGACCTCCGCCAGGCGCGCGAGCTGCTCCTCGAGGACGTGGGGGCTCGGTTCGTAGAGCTTCGTGGGCGGGGGCTCCTCCTCGCTCCGGTAGATGTTCTCCCCCACGATCAGGCGCGTGCCCTGCTCCACCTCCACCTGGTGGCGGTAGGCCTCCTCCAGGACCAGCCGCTGGATGTAGCCGGACTCGATGCAGCGGGCCATCCCCCCGCGGGACTCGACGTCCTCGAGCAGCTCCAGGATCCGCCGCTCGTACTCGTCGGTGAGGGCCTCGACCAGGTAGGAGCCGGCCAGGGGGTCGGCGGAGTCGGCGATCCCCGACTCGTGGGCGATGATCTGCTGGGTCCGGAGCGCGAGCAGCATGGCGTCCCGGTCGGGGATCTCGAACGGCTCCTGCCAGGTGTTCACCGTGATGCTCTGGACCCCGCCCAGGACCAGGGCCATCGTCTCCACCGTGGCCCGGACGACGTTGTTCAGCGGCTGGCGGTGGCTGAAGGTGGACCCGCAGGTCCCCGCGAACCAGAGGAACCGCCAGGACCGGGGGTCCTTGGCCCCGAACCGCTCCCGCATGAGCCGGGCCCAGATCCGCCGGCTCGCGCGGTACTTGGCCACCTCCTCGAAGAGGTTCATGAAGGCCCCCAGGTTCCAGGAGATGCGGGGGGCGAACGCGTCGATGTCGAGCCCCTTGGCCAGGGCCCGCCGGACGTACTCGAGGGCGTTCCCGATGGCGAAGGCCATCTCCTGGACCGCCGTGGCGCCCGATTCCCGGATGTGGTAGCCGCAGACGGAGATGGGGTTGGCCCGGGGCATGACCCTGGCGCAGTACTCGAAGGTGTCGGCCACCAGCCGGAGGCTGGGCTCCACCGGGAACACGCACGCCCCGCGGGCGAAGAACTCCTTCAGGATGTCGTTCTGCACGATGGGGCGGAGCCGCTCCGGGGGGACGCCCTGCTTTTCCCCGGTCACCTGGTAGAGGGCGAGGAACAGGAAGGCCGGGGCGTTGATCGTGAACGAGGTCGAGACCTCGCCGAGCGGGATGCCCTCGAAGAGCACCTCGAAGTCGGCGAGGGTGTCGATGGCCACCCCCACCCGTCCCACCTCCGCCAGCCACTCGGGGTGGTCGGAGTCGTACCCCATCTGGGTGGGCAGGTCCATGGCGTTGGAGAGGCCCGTCGCCCCCTCCTTCTCGTAGAGCTGCCGGTGCCAGGCGTTCAGCTCCCGGGGGGTCCCGAAGCCCGTGTAGGTGCGCATGGTCCAGAGCTTCTGGCGGTACATCAGCGGGTACGGGCCGCGGGTGAAGGGGTACTCGCCCGGGTCGCCCAGGTCCCGCTCGTAGTCGAGGCCCACGACGTCCTCCGGCCGGTACACGGGCTTGATGGGGACCCCCGAGGTGGTCACGACCTCGCGGACCCCGCCCTCCGCCCCGGGGCGGGCCTCCTCGGCGGCCCGATCTGCCTTCCCCGCCATGGCCTCGACCTCGCTCTCCCCGCGCCGGCCTCACCTAAGCGTAGCCCCCGGCCCGCCGCCCGACGAGGCCGCTCAGTGCACGAGCCAGCCGCCGTCCACCGGCAGGTGGGCGCCGGTGATGAACGACGCGTCGTCGGAGAGGAGGAAGCAGATCGCCGCCGCCACCTCCTCCGGCCTGCCGGGACGGGGGATCAGCATCCGGGCCCGGAGCGCGGCCGCCACCTCCTCGGAGCCCAGGTCCACGCCGCTGAACCCGGTCGCCACCGGCCCCGGGGCCACGGCGTTCACCCGGATCCCCAGGGGCGCGAGCTCGTGGGCCAGGGCCTTCGTGAGCATCCGCACGCCCCCCTTGGAGGCGTTGTAGTGGGGCTGGCAGTGGGGCCCGGTCGCCGCCACCACCTCCGCCTCGATGGTGGAGACGCAGACGATGGCCCCGCCCCCGGCCCGGGCCATGGCCGGCGCGGCCGCCTGGGCCATCAGGAACTGCCCCTTCAGGTTCACGTCGACCACCAGGTCCCACTCCTCCTCGGTGAGGTCCGGGAGCCCGCTCATCGTGACCACCCCGGCGTTGTTCACCAGGTACGACAGGCGCCCGAAGGCCTCCTCCGCCCGGGCGACGGCGGCCCGACAGGCCCCCCGGTCCCGCACGTCGCCGGCGAACGCCTCGGCCCGGCCCCCGGCCGACCGGACGAGCTCGGCGGTCTCCTCGGCCGTCTCCCCCCGGACGTCGAAGCACAGGACCGCCGCCCCCTCCCCGGCCAGGCGGAGGGCCGTGGCCCGGCCGATCCCCGACCCGGCTCCCGTGACCACCGCGCCCCTTCCCCCGAACCGCACGCCCCCTCCGTCAGCTCGAGGCCTCGGCCGCCGCGCCCAGGTACGCGGCCCGCACCCGGGGGTCGGACCGGACGTCCTCGGCGGTGCCGTGGGCGATCACCCGCCCCTGGTCGAGCACGTAGATGCGGTCGCAGATGTCGGTGATGAACCGCAGGTCGTGGTCGATGACCAGCACCCCGGCCCCCACGGCGCTCGCGGTCCTGCGGACGTGTTCCACCATGGCCACGGACTCGGCCTCCCCCATCCCGGACGTCGGTTCGTCGAGCAGCAGGATCTCCGGGGCCGACGCCGCCGCCCGGACCAGCTCGAGCCGCCGGGCCGAGGCGTGGTCCACCTCCCCCGCCCGCCGCTCGCGCAGGTCCCAGAGCCCGGCCGACGACAGCAGCGCGTCGACCTCCGGCAGGTAGCGCCCCCGCCGGTGCCGGGACGCGACCATCGCCGCCACCGCCACGTTCTCCCGGACGCTCAGGCTCGGGAACAGCCGGAGGTTCTGGAAGGTCCGGGCCAGGCCCGCCCGAGCCACCCGGTGCGTCGGCGCGCCCGTGAGGTCCCGTCCCCCCAGGAGGATCCGCCCCGCGGTGGGGTCCACGACCCCGGTGACGGCGTTGAGCAGGGTCGTCTTCCCGGCCCCGTTGGGCCCGATCAGCCCCACCACCTCCCCCTCGCCGACCTCGACCGAGGCGCCGTCCAGGGCCCGGAACCCCCCGAAGTCGACGGTGAGGTCGGCGATGCGGAGGGGCGCGTGGCGGCGGGCCGCCACCGGCGCCACGGCGCCGGGGGCCGGGGCCCGGGCCCGCAGCCGCCGCCGGGGCCAGTCGTCCAGCTCGCGGTCGCGCACGAGCCCTTCGGGCCGGAGGATCATGAACCCGAGCATCGCCGCACCGAGGAACAGCTCGGAGAGCCCCTCCCGCAGCAGCCAGCCGAGGCCCGGGACGTCCACGGCCCCGCTCGAGAGGTAGCGGGTGAGCTCGTTCCCCGACGTGATGAGGACCACCCCGAGGAGCGCCCCGGTGACGCTCTTCCTCCCCCCCACGATCAGCATCGCCAGGGTGAGGAGCGTGTAGCTGAAGAAGAAGAAGTTGGGGGTCATGGACCCGAGCAGCTGGACCCGGAGGGACGTCCCCACGGTGATCGGGACCATGCTCACGAGGAGCGCCGCCATCTGCGGCCAGGCGGGATCGACGCCCGCGGCGCGCGCGGCCAGCTCGTCGTCCCGGGCGGCCTGGGCGAGCCGCCCCACCCGCGTCTCCCGGAACAGCCGGGCCAGGAGGATCGACCCCAGGAGCCCCGCGTAGATCCACCCCCGCCCCTGGAGCGAGTTCCCGGGCCCGAACGAGAGCCCGGACCGGTCGCCGGCCGTGAGCTCCACGAAGTTCGTGGCGGCCTCCCGCACCAGGAACAGCAGGGCCAGCGTGATCATGGTCGGCGCCACGGCCCCGGCCCGGGTGCCCGAGCGGACCAGGCCGAGCCCGACGAAGGTCGCCACCGCCAGGACGACCCCGAGCGCCACCCCCGTGGCGGGGAGGGGCCCCAGGTGCACGTCGGCCAACCCCAGGGGGGCCTGCGGGATGATCACGCGCTTGAACATGGGGTCGATGGCGAGCACCGCCACCACGTAGCCGGCGATGGCCGCGAAGCCCATGTGGCCGAAGGAGAGGATGCCGGTGTTGCCGATGTAGATCTGGAGCCCGAGGACCATGATGGCGTTCACGAGCATCTGGCTCACGAGGGACCCCCGGGCCGACCCCCCCACCGAGGCGTAGGCGAGCCCTCCGCCGACCAGCAGGGCGAAGAGCGCCAGGGCCCCCGCCGCCGGGATCACCGCTCGGTCCAGGAGGTCGCGGCGCATCACACCCGCTCCGCGCGGCGGACCGTGACGAGCCCTTGCGGACGGACCACGAAGAGGAGCGCGAGCAGGACGAACACGAAGGCCTCGGTGAGGCCCGAGACCCGCGTGGGGAGGAACCCCCGGAGGAAGACCTCCACGACCCCCAGCGCGAACCCGCCCAGGACGGCCCCGCCGAGGCTCCCGAGCCCGCCCACGATGGCGGCGATCACGCCGAACAGGAGCGGCGTGAGGCCGGCCGACGGCTCCGCCGTGCCCGTCCGCATCAGCCAGAAGGCCCCCGCCACGCCGGCCAGCACGCCGGCGAGCGCGAAGGCGCCGCGGATCGCCCGGTTCGGGTCCACCCCCATGAGGCGGGCGGCGTCGAAGTCCAGGGCGGCCGCCCGGAGCGCGACGCCGAAGAGCGTCCTCCGCAGGACGAGCCTGGTGGCCAGCAGGGTGGCCGCGGTGGCGGCGACCGTGGCCAGGTCCACCACCTCGAGGGAGATGCCGCCGACCCGCACCGTGGCGAACACCCAGGCCGGCCGGGGGAAGTTGAGCGGCTTGGGCGACACGTACATGAGGAACAGGGCGGCCACCACGAAGTGGACCCCGAACGACGTGAGCAGCATCGTGAACTCGCTCGCCCCCCGGACCCACCGGAAGGCCAGGAACTCGATGGCCACGGCGGTGAGCATCGAGATCACGACGATGGACGGGGCGATCACCTCCCAGCCCACGCCGTGGGTCGCCATCGCGTACGCGGCGTAGGCGGAGACCGTGATGAGCTCCCCGTGGGCGAAGTTCACCAGGTGCATCACCCCGAAGATCAGCGCCAGGCTCACCGCGAGCAGCGCGAACATGCCGCCCTGGCCCAGGCCGTCCACGAGCTGTTGGACGACCACCCTCACGACCCGGCCCCCAGGTACAGCTCGAACAGGTCCCGTCGGCGCACGAGCTCGTCCGGGGTCCCGTGCCCCACGATCCGCCCGGTCCGCAGGACGTACACGCGGTCCGCCACCTCGAGCAGCTGGCGGGCGTTCTGCTCCACGACGAGCAGCGTGCGGCCCTCCCCGCGGAGCCGGGCCACGAGGTCGAACACCGTCGTCACGAGGATCGGCGCCAGGCCCAGCGTGGGCTCGTCCATGAGCAGCAGGCGGGGCGCGCTCATGAGGGCGCGGGCGATCGCGAGCTGCTGCGCCTCCCCGCCCGAGAGGAACCCGGCGGGCACGTCCCGCCGACGCTCGAGGACCGGGAACAGACGGCCCACCTCCTCCAGCCGACGCCGGCGCTCGGCGGCCGAGCTCGTGATGCCGGCGACCAGGAGGTTCTCCTCCACCGTGAGGTCCGCGAAGAGCCGCCGCCGCTCGGGGACGAGCGCCACGCCCCGGCGGAGCATCCGGTCCGGGCCCAGGCCGGTCACGTCCTCCCCGTCCAGCACCACCCGTCCCCCGCCGGGGCGCACGAGCCCCACGATGGCGTTGAGCAGCGTGCTCTTGCCCGCGCCGTTGGGGCCCACGACCCCCACGATCTCCCCGGGTCGCACGGCGAGCGACGCGTCCCGGAGGGCGGTGATCGACCCGTACCGCGCGGTCAGGCCGTCGACCGCGAGCATCCGCCCCTCATCCGCTCGGCTCGACGGTCTCCACCAGCGTCACCTCGCCCCCCACCACCTGCTCGATGTAGAGGGGCTTCCTCGGGACCCCGCCCGTCCCGGCGTAGCTCACGGTGCCGGTGATCACCTCCACGCCCTCGGCCGACCGCAGGGCCTCGCCGATCGCCAGGGGGTCGAGCTGGGCCCCGGCGCGGACGAAGGCGTCGGCCACGAGGATCACGGCGTCCGCCGCCAGCGCGCCGAAGGAGACGGTCTCGAGGGGCCGCCCCTCCTCCTCCTCGAACCGGTCGAGGAACGCCTCCATCCGGCTGCCCTCGGAGGGGAACGCGTGGGTCGTGAAGTAGATGCCCTCCGCGTTCGCCCCCAGGTCCCAGACCCGGGTCGCGTCCGCGGCGTCGGTCACGATCACCTGGGGCGTGATCCCCGCGCCGTGCAGCTGGGGGAGGAGCGTCCCGAGCTGCGGCGTGATCATCGCCGTGTAGAGGACGTCGGGGGCCTCGGGCAGGTTCGCGATCTTGTTCACCTGCGTGGAGAAGTCGGTGTCCTCGAGGGAGTAGGTGTAGTCGGCGAGGAGCGTGCCGCCCTCCTCCTGGAACACCTGGCCGAAGACCTGGGGGTTGTAGCCGAAGTAGGGGCCGGGGACGCTGAACGTCACCGCGGTCTCGAACCCCTGGCGCCGCGCGAAGAGCGCCGCCTCGGTGGCCTGCCGGGTGTCGTCGAAGGTCACGAGGAACGCCAGCTGCTCCGCGTTGGCCAGGGTCGGCTCGGTGGAGGACACGAAGAGCACCGGCACCCGGGCGCCGACCACCTGGAGCAGGGGCAGCCCGAAGTCCGCGAAGGGCGGCCCCAGGATCGCGTGGACGCCGGCGTCCAGGAGGTCCTGGGCCGCCCGCTGGGTGACCTCCGGGTCGCCCTGGATGTCCTGGACCACGACCTCGACGGGGTGGCCCTCGACCCCGCCCGAGCAGTTGATCAGCTCGGCCATGAACCGGGCCGCCTCGGTCCCCGGCTCGTCCGCGAACCCCCCGAGCTCGGAGAGGTCGGCGGCGTAGCCGATCCGGAGGGGCTCGCCCGTGGGGGCCGGGGCGCAGGCGCCGAGGTCGGCGGCGAGCCACTCCTCGACCGGCAGGCCCGCGCTGCCGCCTCGCACCCCCGTCGGCTGTGGCGTCCCCGCCGGGCCCTCCTCGGCCCGGGCACAGGCGGCGAGGAGGACCACGCCCGTCGCCGCCGCCGCGACCCACCGCCGTCTCCGCATACGCCCACCTCCTCCGAACCGTCCGGCCGGTCGGTCAAGTCCCAATCATGCACCGGCCGGCGGCGTCGGTCGATCCACCGCGGGCACCGCTCGGATGATGCAACCGCATCAACCCGGCCTCGGGCGGCCCCCGCGGGCCGGTCGCCCGGCTATCCTGTGCGCCCGCGGCTCCGCGTCGTGAGATACGTCGCGGATCCCCGTCGGAGGTGGAGGGTGGACCGAGAGCGGAAGCGGCTGCGGCTGCTCTACCCCGACCTGCACGGCCTGGAGCGGGGCAAGTACCTGGCGGGGGGCGGATCCGACGCCGTGGCGGGCTTCGCGGCCGCCGTCTACTGCCTCACGCTCGACAAGGACATCGTCCCCCTGCCCGGCCTCCCCTACGACGCCGGGTACCCCGACATGGAGGCCAGGCTCGACCCGCGGACCCTCCGGCCGGGCTGGGAGCCGGACACCGCGGTCGGGATCGCGACCACCGCCTTCCGCGGGGAGCCGGTCCCGATCGACCCCCGCCGGGTGCTGGAGCGGGCCGTGGAGCCGTGGCAGGGGATGGGCCTCACGCCCCAGCTGGCCTGCGAGCTCGAGTTCTTCCTGCTCGAGCCCGACGGGCGGGGCGGGTGGCGGTCCATCGACGCCCCCGGGGCCCGGGTGTACGGCACCGGGGCGGCCGTCGACCCCCTCGGGGTGGTCGACGAGATCGTGCGGACCGCCGAGGCATCGGGGTTCGAGATCGAGGCCTGGTGCGGGGAGTTCGACATCGGCCAGCACGAGGTGAACCTCCGCTACCGCGACGCGGTCCCCGCCGCCGACGACGGCTTCCTCTTCCGCGTCCTCACGCGCGAGGTGGCGGCCCGCCGCGGCTACCGGGCCACGTTCCTCGGGCGCCCCTTCCCCGACCGCACCGGGTGCGGGCTCCACCTGAACCTCAGCTTCCGCCGACCGGACGGGCGGAACGCGCTCGAGGACCCCTCCGCCCCCGACGGCCTCTCCGACCTGGCCCGCTCGTGCGTCGCCGGGATCCTCGCCCACCACCTGGGGCTCGCCGCCATCTGCGCCCCGCACGTGAACGCCTACCGGCGCCTCCGGCCCGACATGTTCAACGGCTACTGGGCCACCTGGGGCCACGACGACCGCACCGCGGGGATCCGCGTCCCGCCGGGCCGGGGGGAGCGGACCCGCCTGGAGCACCGGGTGGCCGACGCCGCGGCCAACCCTTACCTCGTGGCGGCGGCCGTGCTCCACGCGGCCCGGCTCGGCGTCGAGGGCGGCCTCGAGCCTCCGGAGCCCCAGGCCCCGGGCGCGCCCCCGGCGGGCCAGGTCCACGTGCCCGACACGCTCGCCGAGGCCCTGGACCGGTTCGAGGAGGACGCCGAGCTGCGGGCCGCCCTCGGGGAGGAGGTGTCAGCCGCGTTCCTCGCGCTCAAGCGCGCCGAGTGGGACCGCTACGCGAGCTCGGTGGAGGACCCGGCCGCCTCCGAGGTCACGCCCTGGGAGCTCTCCTACTACCTCCCCCACTTCTGAGCGGCGGGCTCACCGGGCGTCCTCGGGGATCACCGCCACCCCCAGGAGCTCCACCTTGAGCCGCGGGTCGAAGAGCCCGCTCACCTCGACCAGGATCATCGCCGGGAAGTGGCGGCCCAGGTGGCGGCGGTAGGCCTCGCCCAGCTCCCGCAGCGACCGGCGGTACTCCTCGGCGTCGGTGGTGAAGATCTGGAGCGAGACCAGGTGTTCCGGCCGCGCGCCCGCCGCCCGCAGGGCCTCCACCACGGCGGCGCAGGCCCGGTCGAACTGCTCCACGAGCGTCTCGCCCACCACCCGTCCGTCCGGGTCCAGGGCGGCCTGGCCCCCGAGGTAGACCGTCCGCCCCGGGGCCGGGACCACCACGTGGGAGTACCCCACGGGCGGCGCCAGCCCCTCCGGGTTGATCAACGCGTGCGGACCCTCCGGCATCCTCCCTCCTTCGTCGTCCCGGCGGGCCGAGCCTACCCGGCCCCGGGCGGGGTGGCCCGGAGCAGGGCCAGGATGCCGCCGGCGGCCAGGATCTCCCGCATCTCCGGGGGGAGCGGCTCGCCGCGGACCTCGGCGCCGGTGCGGAGGTCACGCAGGCGCCCCCGCTCCAGGTCCACCTCCACCTCGTCCCCCGTCGCCACGACCTCCCGGGCGCCGGGGCAGGGCAGGACGGGCAGCCCGATGGCGACGGCGTTGCGCAGGAACAGCCGGGCGAAGGACGCGGCCACCACGCACCCCACGCCGAGCGCCTTGAGCGCCTCGGGGGCGGTCTCCCGGCTCGACCCGCACCCGAAGTTCCGCCCCGCCACCACCACGTCGCCCGGCCGCACCTCGCGCGCGAAGCGCGGCTCCAGGGCCTCCAGCGTGTGGAGCTTCCGCTCCTCGAGCGGGGCGAGGGCGTAGGCCCCGGGCGCGAGCAGGTCCGTGCTCACGTCGTCGCCGAACACCCAGGCCCGGCCCCGCACGGTCACGGGCCCACCCCGGCCGGGGCGACGACGTCGCGGGGGTCGGCGATCCCGCCGGCCACCGCGGAGGCGGCGACGGTGGCCGGGGAGGCGAGGTAGATCTCGGCCTCGGGGCTCCCCATCCGGCCGCGGAAGTTCCGGTTGTGGCTCCCGATGCAGCGCTCGCCGGGGGCCAGCAGCCCCCCGTGGCCCCCGAAGCACGGCCCGCACCCCGGGGGGAGGACCGTGGCCCCGGCCTCGACGAGGGCCGCGAGGACGCCCCCCCGGGCGGCCGCCTCGTAGACCGCCCGCGAGGCGGGGGCGACGAGCAGGCGCACCCCGGGGGCCACGCGCCGGCCCCGCAGGACGAGGGCCGCCTCCTCGAGGTCCCCCAGCCGCCCGTTCGTGCAGGAGCCCACGAAGGCCTGCTGGATCGGGAGCCCCGCCACCTCCCGGACCGGCCGGACCCGGTCGACGCCGTCGGGGACCGCCACCTGGGGCTCGAGGGCGGAGAGGTCGACCTCGTGGACCTCGAGGTAGCGGGCGTCGGGGTCGGGCGCCAGCGGCTCGGCGACCACCCCCCGCTCGGCCAGGTAGGCGACGGTCGTCCGATCGGCGGGGAACATCCCGAACTTGGCGCCGAGCTCCACGGCCATGTTGCACATCGTGAGCCGACCGCCGACCTCGACGTCGGCCGCCGCGGGCCCCGCGAACTCGAGCGAGCGGTACTGGGCGCCGTCGGCCCCCAGCCGCCCCGCCAGGTGGAGGACGGCGTCCTTCCAGCTCACCAGGGCCGGGAGGGAGCCGCGGAGATCCACCCGGAGGGCCTCGGGGACCCGGAACCACAGGCGCCCGGTGGCCAGGACGTACACCATCTCCGAGGTCCCGATCCCGGTCCCCGCCGCCGCCAGGGCCCCGGCGGTGGTGGTGTGGGAGTCGGTCCCGACCACGAGCATGCCCGGCCGGACGTGCCCCCCCTCGGCCAGCACCTGGTGGCAGATCCCCGACCCGGCGTCGAAGAACCGCCGGATCCCGAGGCCCGCCACCCGCTCGCGGATCCGGCGGTGGGCCAGGGCCGCCGCCTCGGTCGGGGCCGGGACCAGGTGGTCGATCACCACCGCCACCCGCTCGGGGTCCCAGACGCCCTCCCGCCCCACCTCCCGGAGCGCCTCGAACACCGGGACGGCGAAGATGTCGTGGACCATGGCCAGGTCGATCCGGCCCACCACGAACTCCCCGGGCACGACCCGGTCCCGGCCCGACGCCCGGGCCAGGATCTTCTCGGCGAGGGTCATCCCTCCCATCCGCGCCCCCGGTCCCGGCCGATCAGGCCGAGCCCAGGCTCCGCCCCCCGCACACGTAGAGGACCTGGCCGGTCACGTAGGAGGACTCGTCCGAGGCGAAGAACAGCACCGCGTTGGCGATGTCGGCGGGGGTGGCGATCCGCCCCACGGGCACCGTGGCCAGCAGGCGCTCCTGGATCTCCTCCTTGAGGCCGCGGAAGAGCGGCGTGTCGACCAGGGCGGGGGCCACGCAGTTCACGGTGATCTGGAACTTGGCGAGCTCGAGGGCGAGGGTCCGGGTGAGGCTCACCACCCCGCCCTTGGAGGCGGCGTAGTTCACCTGGCCCGGGTTCCCCAGCCACGCCCGCGAGGAGATGTTCACGATCCGCCCGTGGCGCTGCTCCATCATGTGCGGGACGGCGGCGCGGCACGTGAGGAACTGGGACTTGAGGTTGACCCGCAGCACGTCGTCCCACTCCTCCTCGCTCATCTTCGTGAGGTAGCGGTCCCGGGCGATCCCCGCGTTGTTCACGAGGATGTCGATCCGCCCGAAGGCCTCCAGGGCCTTCGCCACCAGGGCCTCGGCCCCCTCGGCCCGGCCCACGTCGGAGGCGACGGCCACCGCCTCCGCCCCCGAGGAGGCGAGGTCCCGGGCCACCGCCTCCGCCCGCTCCCCCGCGAGGTCGTTCACCACGACCCTGGCCCCTGCCGCCGCCAGGGCCCGGGCGATCCCCTCCCCGATGCCCTGGCCGGCGCCGGTGACCGCGGCCACCCGGTCCTTCACGGTCATCGCTCGCTCCTCCCTCCGTTCATCGGCCCACGAACCGGGGCTCCCGCTTCTCCACGAACGCCCGGATGCCCTCCTTCCGGTCCTCGCTGTGGCGGAGCACGGCGTGGAGCGCCTCCTCGAACGCCAGGCCGGCGGCGAGGTCCACGTCCAGGGCCCGGTTCACCGCGGCCTTGATCTGGCGGATGGCGAGGGGGGCGCGGGCGGCGATGGCCCCGGCGAGGCCCATCGTCTCCTCCATGAGCGAGGCCCGCGGCACCACGCGGTTCACGAGGCCGATCCGGAGGGCCTCGGCCGCGTCGATCCGCTCGCCGAGGAACATGAGCTCCTTGGCGCGGGCCGGGCCGAGCAGGCGGGTGGCCCGCTGCGTCCCCCCGGCCCCGGGCATGCTCCCCACCTTGGCCTCGGGGAACCCGAACCGGGCGTCGTCCGCGGCCACCCGGAGGTCGCAGGCCAGCGCCAGCTCCAGCCCGCCGCCGAGGCAGTAGCCGTGGATGGCGGCGATCACCGCCTTGGGGAGCGCCTCCAGGCGGCCGAAGGCCCGCTTCACCCGCACCCCGAGGGGGTCCTCGGTGACGCCCTCCGTGTCCTCCTGGGCCCGTTCCTTGAGGTCGGCGCCCACGCAGAACGCCTTCTCCCCGGCGGCCGCGAGGACCACCGCCCGGACCCCCGGATCGGCCTGCGCCTCGTCGAGCGCCTCGTCCAGGGCGTCCAGCAGCGCCTCGTTCATCGCGTTCAGCACCTCGGGCCGGTTGAGGGTCAGCACGCCCACGGCCCCCTCCCGCGCCCAGAGGATCGGTCGGTCCATGGCGCCTCCTTCACCCGCGGTCGTTCACCCGCGCGCGGCCACCCCGGCCGCGCGCACGCCTTGCACGATCCCCTCCTCGAAGAGGGCGTCGATCTCCCGTCGGGACAGCCCGGCCTCCGCGAGCACCTCCTCGGTGTGCTCGCCGGGCACCACCGGCGCCCGACGGCGGTGGGCGGGGGGCGTGGCCGAGAGGCGGAGGGGACAGGCGACCGCCCGCACCGGCCCGGCCGTCGGGTGGTCCACCTCGAACAGCAGGCCGCTCCGCCGGACGTGCTCCTCCTCCACGAGCTCCGGGTAGGAGAGGAGGGGCCCGCAGAGGACGTCGGCGGCCTCCAGGTCCCGCACCCACTCGGCGGTGGTCCTCGTTCGGAAGATCTCGCCGAGCTCGCGCTGCAGCTCCGCCCGGGCCCGCACCCGCTTCTCGTTGCTGTCGAAGCGGGGGTCGGTGGCGAGCTCCGGCCGACCCAGGGCCCGGCAGAGCCCGGCCCAGCGCTCCGGGGTGTACGCCGCCACCATGACGTACCCGTCCCGGGTGGGGAAGGCCTCGTTGGGGGCCGCGTAGGGGGCCGCGCTCCCCAGCCGGGCGGGCGGTTCCCCCGCGGCGAGGTACATCGAGAGCGGGACGACCTGGAAGGCGATGAGCCCGTCGAGGAGCGAGACGTCGGCCCGCTGCCCGCGGCCGGTCCGCTCGCGCACGAGCAGCGCGGCCAGCACGGCCTGCACGGCGAGGAAGGCCCCGACCATGTCGGCGGCGGGGACGCCCACCTTCACCGGCGGCCCGTCGGCCGTGCCGGTCACGCTCATGAGGCCGCTCATGGCCTGGACGACCCCGTCCACGCCCGGCCGGTCCCGCCACGGGCCCTGGGTTCCGAAGGCCGAGATCGCGACGTAGACGATGCGGGGGTTCCGGGCGGCCAGGGCCTCGTAGCCGACCCCCAGCCGGTCCGCGACCCCGGGGCGGAAGCTCTCGAGCACGACGTCGCTCCCCGCCGCGAGCCGGAGGACCAGGTCCCGCCCGGCGGGCCGCTTGAGGTCCACGACGATGCCCCGCTTGTTCCGGTTCATGCCGAGGTACGCGGCGGCGACCCCGTCCACGAACGGCGGCCCCAGGCCGCGTCCCCACTCCCCGCCCGGCGGTTCCACCTTGACCACGTCCGCGCCCAGGTCCCCGAGGAGCATCGCCGCCGTGGGCCCGGCCGCCCCCTGCGAGAGGTCGAGGACCCGGATCCCGTCGAGCGCGCCCCCCGCCTCAGCCATCCTCCCCACCTCCCTCGCGCTCGGCGGCCCCGGCCTCCCGCCGCTCCTCCCCGGCCACGCCGACGAGGGCCAGCTCGGCGAACCGGGCGGCGATCTCCTCCGGCCCGTACGCCCCGTCGGGCCGGTACCACCGGGCCACCCAGTTGCACATCCCCAGGACGGCGAGGCTCGCGAGCCGCACGTCGACGGGGCGGAACTCCCCCGCGGCGATGCCCTCCTCGATGATCCGCCGGAAGTAGCGCTCGTAGCGGTCCCGTTTCGCGATGTAGGCCTCCCGGAAGCCCGGCGCGAGGTACCGCCCCTCCTCGACGAAGCAGGCCACGTTGTCGAGGTCCCGGATGAGGCCCAGCACGTGCCGCTCCACGGCGCGGCGCAGCCGCTCCCGGGCCGGCAGCTCCGCCTCGGCGATGGCCCGGAGCGGCGGGGTCTCCCGGTCCACGGTCGCCGACAGGATCTCGAACAGCAGGGCCTGCTTGCTCGGGAAGTGGTGGTAGAGGCTGGACTTGGTGACGCCGACCACCTCGGCCAGGTCCTGCATGCTCGCGCCGTTGAACCCCTTCCGGCGGAACAGCGCCGCCGCCTCCCGCAGGATCCGTTCCCGCGTGCCCTCCTGCTCCTCCACCGCTCAGCCCTCCTCGGGGGCCGCACGGGCCAGGTCCACCCCCGCCGCCAGGGCGCGGCGGTTCAGCTCCCGGTACCGGGGCCCGACCCGCGCGTCGATCGCGCGCTCCAGCGCCTCCGGCGCGACCACCCCGGTGAGGGCCGAGAGCGCCCCGAGCGCGACCAGGTTAGCGGCCAGTGGATCCCCCACCCGACGGGCGGCCTCCCCGAACGGCAGCGCCCGAACGCGGAACGGGGTCCCCGGCGGCACCGCCACGCGGCGGGCGTCCACGATGAGCAGGCCCCCGGGTCGCAGCTCGCCCCGGTAGCGGTCGCAGGCCTCCTGGGTCAGGGCCACGAGCACGTCGAGCCGCGTGGCCTTGGGGAAGGCGATCTCCCCCTCCGCGATCACCACGTCGGACCGGCTCGCGCCCCCGCGGGACTCCGGCCCGTAGGCCTGGGACTGGGCGGCGTTGCGCCCCAACATGACCGCCGCCTCGGCCAGGAGGAGCCCCGCGAGCCCGATCCCCTGGCCCCCTGCCCCGGCGAGGCGCACCTCGACCCGGCCGTCGCGGTCCACGCTCCTCACCCCTCCTCGGCGGGGGGAGGGACCTCCGGGAGGACCGCCGCCGGGGGAGGGCTCCCCACCGGCCGCCGACAGCGCTCCGTGAACTCCTCCCTCCGAGCCCGGTGGAGGATCCCGGTGGGCAGGGATGGGACGGGGGGGCTCGGGTCCAGGTGGGGGATGAAGCGCTTGGCCGAGAGCAAGCCCGCGATCTGCGCGTCGCGACGCTTCAGACCGATGAGCATCTCGGGCCCGTCCCCCTCCTCGTTGTACCGCCCGTAATAGACCGGGCAGTCGCTCAGGACCTCCACGAACGAGAAGCCCCGGTGCGCCAGGGCCTCGGCGATCACGTCGGTGAGGACAGGGGCCTCGAAGGCGGCGACCCGCGCCACGAACGTGGCGCCTGCGGCCTCCACGAGCCGGCAGGCGTCGAAGGGGGGCTCCACGTTGCCGTAGGGAGCGGTGCTGGCCCGGGCGCCCTCGGGGGTGGTCGGCGCGAGCTGGCCGCCGGTCATCCCGTAGATCGCGTTGTTGAACAGCAGGCACGTGAGGTCGATGTTCCGCCGGGCGGCGTGGATCAGGTGGTTGGCGCCGATCGCCAACCCGTCCCCGTCGCCCGTGAGCACCACCACGGTGAGATCGGGCCGGGCGAGCTTGATGCCGGTGGCGAAGGCGGGAGCCCGGCCGTGGGTGGCGTGGAGGGTGCAGACGTCCACGTGGCCGACGAGCCGGCTGCTGCACCCGATCCCCGCGACCAAGGCCACCCGCTCCTTCGACAACCCCAGCCGACCCATCGCGTCGATGAGGGCCCGGAGGACGATGCCGTGGGCGCACCCCGGGCAGAGGACGTGGGGCATGCTGTCCTCGCGCAGCCAGGCGCGGACGTCGATCACGACCCACCACCCCCGGCCGCGGCCCGGCGGGCGGGCGCCAGGGCCTCGAGGTGCTCGAGCAGCTCCGCCGGGAGGATCGGCTCGCCGTCGGCGCGGAAGTGCCCGACCACGCGCGCGCCGCCCGCGGCCGCCGCCACCTCCCGGACCATCTGGCCCAGGTTCAGCTCGGCCACGAGCAGGACGGCGCCACGGGCGGCCACCTCGGCGACGGCCAGGGCCGGGAAGGGCCAGAGGGTGCGGGGACGGAGGAGGCCGGCACGCACCCCCCGGGCCCGGGCCTCCCGGACCGCCTCCCGCGCGGCCGCGCCCACGATCCCGTAGGCGAACACCACGACGTCGGCGTCGTCCACGAGGAGGGCGTCCACGTCCTCCACCTCGGCCAGGTGGTCCTCGACCTTCCGGTGGAGCCGCCGCAGCAGCGCGTCGACGGTGGCCGCCTCGGTCGTGGGGTACCCGCGCTCGTCGTGGGCGAGCCCGGTCACGTGGTAGCGGTACCCGGCCCCGAAGGGCGGGAGGTCCGGGACGCCGTCCGGGCCCGGGGCGTAGGGGCGGAAGGCCTCCGGCGGCACCGCGGGGCGGCGACGGTCCACGACCTCGACCTCCTCGGGCAGCGTGACCCGCTCCCGCACGTGCCCCAGGACCTCGTCGTAGACGACCACCACGGGCACCCGGAACCGCTCGGAGAGGTTGAACGCCCGCACGGTGAGCTCGAAGATCTCCCCGACCGACCCCGGGGCCAGGACGATCGCCGGGTGGTCGCCGTGGGTGCCCCACCGGGCCTGCAACACGTCCCCTTGCGAGGGCGAGGTGGGCAGGCCCGTGCTCGGCCCGCCCCGCATGACGTCCACCACCACGCAGGGGATCTCCGTCATCGCCGCGTAGCCGATGTGCTCCTGCATGAGCGAGAAGCCGGGGCCGCTCGTCGCGGTCATCGCCTTCGTCCCCGCGGCCGAGGCCCCGATGACCGCCGCGAGCGACGCGATCTCGTCCTCCATCTGCACGAAGACCCCGCCCACCCGCGGCAGGAGCCTGGCCATCTCCTCGGCCACCTCGGATGACGGGGAGATGGGGTAGCCCGCGTAGAAGCGGCACCCCGCCGCCACCGCGCCCCTGGCGCACGCCGCGTTGCCCTGGAGGAGGATCGCCTCACCCACGGCTCCCTCCGACGGCCGCCCGCGCCGGCCCCGGTTCCCGTGGCCGCTCCTCCTCCCCCGGCCGGACCGCGATCGCGAAGTCCGGGCAGAGGAGCTCGCAGAGCCGGCAGCCCGTGCACGACCCCGGCGCGACCACCACGACCTTCTCGTCCTCGTCCAGGGCCAGGCACCGCTCGGGGCAGACCCGGACGCAGATGTCGCAGCCCTTGCACCAGGCGGCGGTGATCTCGATCCGGGGGGCCGCCCGCGGCCGCGGCGCCGGGGAGGGCGCGGGCGGCGGCGCGGCCGGGAAGGCCGCCTCCCGGCCGGCCTCGAAGCAGGCGAGGTTCACCTCGAGCAGACGCGCCGGCACCCGCGCCCGGAACGCCTCCTCCCAGGCCTCCACGGGGACGTCCATGAGGCGGGAGGCGACCCCCAGGAGCACGCTGCCGGCGGCCTTGGCGTTGCCGAGCTCCTCCGCCACGCGGCGCGCCTCCACGAACCTCCGCTCCCCCGCCCACCGCGCGAGGGGAGCCCCGTCGAGCGCGGGGTAGCGGGAGGCCCACGCCCGCCGATCCACGCAGGCCGCGGGCGGGACGATCCGGTCCACCGCGGCCACGACCCCGCCCCCGGGCCGCAGGAACGGCAGCCACCGGAGGACCTCGGCCCACTCGAAGGCCACGAGCAGGTCGGCGCTCCCCCTCGCGAGGAGCGGGCTCGCCACCCGCGGGCCGTAGCGGACGTGGGAGTACACGATCCCGCCCCGCTGGGCCATCCCGTGGACCTCGGTCTCCTTCACGTCGTGGCCGCACAGCATGAGCGCGGAGGCCACGATGTTGCTCGCCGACACGACCCCCTGGCCGCCCACGCCCACGAGCAGGAGGCCCCGGGTGGGCTCGCCGCCCCGGGACCCGGTCCCCCCGGCCACGGCCCCCTCAGCCACGGCCCCCCTCCCAGCCCGGGACGGGCACGATCGCGCCCGTCGGACAGACCTGCGCGCAGAGCGTGCAGCCGGTGCAGGTGGCGTCGATGTCCACCTTGCGGCGCCCGTCGTGCCACTCATCGGTCCACGAGATCGAGGGGCAGCCCAGGTTCACGCACGACTGGCAGGCGATGCAGGCCGAGGCCTCCACGCGGAACGGGTGGTCGCGCACCTTGCGGGGTGCCTCGACGCAGGGCCGGTTGGTGATCACCACCGCGGGACCGCGGTGGGCGATGGCCCGCTCCAGGGCCACGAAGGTGGCCCCCAGGTCGTAGGGGTCCACCACCTCCACGTGCTCGACCCCGACGGTCCGGCAGAGGGCGGCCAGGTCCACCGCCCTGGCCTCCGCGCCGCGGAGCGTCACGCCGGTGGCGGCGTGGGGCTGCCCGCCGGTCATCGCGGTCGTCCCGTTGTCGAGGATCAGGACCGTGACGTCGTCCCCCCCGTAGACGGCGTCCACGAGCGCGGGGATGCCGGCGTGGAGGAACGTGGAATCCCCGATCGTGGCCACCACCGGGCCCGGCGCGCCGCCGGAGCGCACGAGCCCCAGGGCCATCCCGATGCTGCACCCCATGGCCAGGCACGTGTCCATCGCCGAGAGCGGCGGGAGGGCGGCCAGCGTGTAGCAGCCGATGTCCCCGGCCACCACCGCGCCGAGCTGCTTCAGGACCAGGTAGGGAGCGGTGTGCGGGCAGCCGGGGCAGAGGACGGGGGGACGGGGGACCACCTCGAGCTCCGCCGGCGCCGGGGCGTCGACCGGCGGGAGGACCCCCGCCGCCTCGAACCCGGCCCGGACCAGGTCGGGGGAGAGCTCGCCCGTGCGCGGGAAGAAGGCCTTGCCCTCGCAGGGGATCCCCGCCGCCCGGAGCGTCTCCTCGAGGAAGGGCTCGAGCTCCTCGACCACGAACAGCCGACGCACCCTGGCGGCGAAGGCCCGGATCGCGCCGAGCGGCGGGGGGAAGGACATCCCGAGCTTGAGGACGCTCGCCCCGGGCAGGACCTCCCGCACGTACTCGTAACAGATGCCCGAGGTGACCACCCCGACCGCGGGATCGCCCTCGTCGGCGCGGGTGAGCGGGCTCCGTTCCGCGTAGGCCGCGAGCCGCTCCAGCCGCTCCAGCACCACCGGGTGACGCGCCCGGGCGAAGCCCGGCAGCATCACGTACTTCGCGGGGTCCCGCCGGAACGTCCCCTCCCGGGGAGGTTCCACGGCGCCCAGCTCCACCACGGTCCGGGTGTGCGAGATCCGGGTCGTGGACCGGACCAGGACCGGCGTGTCGAACTCCTCGGAGATCGCGAAGGCGAGCTTGGTGAAGTCCTTCGCCTCCTGGCCGCACGAGGGCTCCAGGAGCGGGACCCCGGCGAAGCGGGCGTAGAACCGGTTGTCCTGCTCGTTCTGGGAGCTGTGCATCCCGGGGTCGTCGGCGGAGACCACCACGAGCCCCGCCCCCACGCCCGTGTAGGCGGCGGTCATGAAGGTGTCGGAGGCGACGTTGAGGCCCACGTGCTTCATCGTCACCAGGGCCCGGGCGCCCCCGAGCGAGGCGCCGAGCGCGATGTCGATCGCCACCTTCTCGTTGCTCGCCCACCCGGCGTCCACGCCCTCGACGCGGGCCAGGGCCTCGAGGATCTCGGTGCTCGGGGTCCCCGGGTACCCCGAGGCCACCCGGACCCCGGCCTCCTGGGCGCCGCGGGCCACGGCCTCGTTGCCGGTGAGGAGGGCGCGGACCGCGGTCCCCGTCGCCATCGGCCCTACGCTCCGGTCCGCACGGACCCGCGCTCGCCGAGGAGGGCCAGGACCTCCGCCTCCGACAGCACGCGGTCGGACGCCTTGGCCCGGTCCAGGATCCTCTCGACGACGTCCTCCTCGACCGCCAGCCCACGGCGCGCGAGCCACCCGATCACGTTGGCCCGCCCGCTCATGGGGCCGATGGTGATCACCTGCTCCCGGCCGAACTCCTCGGCCGGGACGCCGCTGTACACGCGGTCGGCGAGCCACCGATCGCCCTTCTGCATCGCCTTGAGGATCGCGGCGGCGTGCACCCCGGTGCTGGTCTCGAACGCGTCCTTGCCCACGACGGGGTAGTTCGACGGGATGGGGATCCCCGTGGCCCGGGAGACGGTCCGGCAGTACTCGGGCAGGCTCCGCAGGTCTCGATCGATCCAGCCCAGGAGCCGCAGGTTCACCAGCAGCAGGTCCATCGCGGTGTTCCCCGCCCGCTCCCCGATGCCGAGGGCGCAGCCGTGGACCCGGTGCGCGCCCTCGGCCAGGGCCACGAGGGCGTTGGGGAGGTCGAGGCCGCGGTCCCGGTGGCCGTGCCAGTCGATCCGCACGTCCTCCCCCGTCTCCGCCACCACCCCCCGGATGAACCGGACCAGGTTCGCCACGCCCCAGGGGGTGGCGTGCCCGACCGTGTCGGCCAGGCAGATCCGGCTCGCCCCCGCCTCGATGGCGGCCTTGTAGAGGCGACGGAGGTCCTCCGGCTGCGCCCTGGTCGTGTCCTCGGTCACGTACATGACGTCCATCCCGAGGGACCGGGCCAGGCGGACGCCCGCCTCCGTGGTCCGCAGGAGGAAGTCCATGTCCCACCCCTCCGCGTACCGACGGATGGGGCTGGAGCCGAGGAAGATGGCGGCCTGGACCCCCACGCCCGACCGCTCCTGGACCTCGGCGATGGGGCGGATGTCGTCGGGATGGGTCCGGCCGGCGCAGTTCGGCCTGATCCGGAGCCCGGCGCGCCCGATCTCCCGCGCCAGCGCGACCGCGTCGGCCAGGGCCCGGGGGCCCGCGCCCGGGTAGCCGACGTTCACGGCGTCGATCCCGAGCGCCTCCATCCGGTGGAGGATCTCGATCTTCTCCCCCACCGACGGGCGCCGGACCGAGGGGCTCTGCAGCCCGTCCCGGAGGGTCTCGTCGTCCAGCTCGACCACGGCCCCGGCCGGGCCGGGCTGCCCCGCGACCCTGTTCCAGTCGTGGAGGAGGGCCTCCTCGCGCGCTCCTGCGGCCACCTCGGCCTCCTCGGTCCGGCGACCGTCCAACCGGTCGGTCGGCAACAGGCTCCCGCCCTCTGACCGGAGGGTCAATCCGCCCGCCGCGTCATTCCCCTGATGCACGCGCATCAACGCGGCGGCGTCCCGTGGCGGGGCCGTTGGGCGGCTGTTAGGCTCCGCCGCCGTGGAGGCCCGCGACCCCTTCTCGCTCCCGCTCGAATGGGTGCCCGACGAGCACCGACCCCTGCTCGAAGCCATCCGCCGCTGGGCCGACGAAGAGGTGATCCCCGTCCGCCGGACGATCGACGAGGACTGGGCGACCCACGAGCTCTCCCACCGCCTCCTCACCTCCCTCTGCGTGGACCTTGGCTACCAGTGGGCCTGCTGGCCGAAGGAGTACGGCGGCGGAGGGATCGACCCGATCACCGCCCTCCTGGCCCTGGAGGAGATCTCCAGGGCGGACGCGGGGATCGCCACCGCGGCGAGCTGCTCGATCTGGGCCATGTCCCCGATCTTCCCGCCCCGGGAGAACCGGTTCCTCATGGAGACCTTCACCCCCAGGTTCCTCTCGACCGAGCGCTGGTACGTGGGCTCGGCCGCCATCACCGACGCGCGCAGCGGCTCCGACGTCGAGAACATCGACGGGACCCACGGGCGGTACATCGCGACCACGGCCCGGCGGGAGGGGGACGAGTGGGTGGTGAACGGGCACAAGCTCTGGCCCACGAACTCCGGGGGGCTGGCCGACGTGTTCGCGGTCTTCTGCACCACCGACCCCGCGGGCGGCGACGACGCCTTCGCCATCATCTACGTCCCGGCCGACTCGCCCGGGGTCCGGCAGGGCCCCCCGTACCGCAAGGCGGGGATGGCGGCGGACGGAGGCGGCGACGTGTGGTTCGAGGACGTCCGGGTCCCCCTTGGGTTCCGGGCCCACGGCCCCGGCGTCGACGCCGAGGTGGCCCGGGGCTTCATCGCCTCCGGCAACGTGGGCACCGCCGCCCAGTGCATCGGCGTCATGCGGAACGTCTACGAACTGCTCAGGGACTGGGTGGACACCCGGGTGGTGGGCGGCAAGCCCCTCAAGGAGCACACGATCACCGCGGCCGTCCTGGCCGAGATCGCCACGGCCATCGAGGTCTCCCGGGCGGAGACGTACCTCAAGGGGCGGATGCTGGCACGGCCGGACCTCTACGGCCCCCGGCACACCCCGGCGATGCTGGCCCGGACCCGGGCGACCAAGCTGTTCGTGACCGATCGCCTCACGCGCGTGGTGAACCTGGCCATGGACCTCATGGGCGCCCACGGCTACGCGCGGGACGGGGACGTGGAGAAGCACTGGCGGGACTCGAAGATCATGAGCCTGTGGATGGGCGGTCGGGCCCTCGCCCAGCTCGACATCGCCCGTCACTTCTTCCAGGCGAAGGGGTACTGAGCGGGCGACCCGCGCCCCGACCCCCGGGAGGGGCGGCCGGGCCCCGAGGGGAGGACGACGATGGCGGTGGTCTGCGTGTCCGAGGCAACCTCGTTCCGGGTCGAGGCGACCGCGGGCCGCCACCGGCTGGTGGTCGACGAGCCGGCCGGGCTCGGCGGCACCGAGGCGGGGCCGGACCCCTTCGACCTCGTGATGGCGGCCCTGGGCGCCTGCACCGCGATCACGGTCGCCGACGCGGCCCGCGAGCGGGGCCTGGCCCTCGAGCGGGTCGTGGTCAGCGTGTCGGCCAAGGCGAGCAAGCTCGCGGCGCGGCCGGGCGACCCCGACCTCAGCATCCGGGAGCTGCGACGGGTCATCGAGATCCACGGGGACCTCTCCCCCGAGGACCGCGCGTGGCTCACCGCGCGCGGCGAGGACTGCGCGGTGGCGCGCTCCCTCGCGCGGGGGGTCGCCGTCCGGTAGGGCCGCGTGCTATCCTCCCTAGCGAACATGTTCGCTAGGGCGAACCAAGGCCCCGGGGTCCCCGCGGTGGACCGGGCCGTCCGGATCCTCCGGCTCGTCGCCGCCCACCCCGGCGAGCTCGGGCTCTCCGAGATCGCGCGCCGGCTGGGCGTGCACAAGTCCACGACCCACGCGATCCTCGCCACCCTCGTCGCCCACGAGCTGCTCGAGCGCGACGCGGCCACGCGCCGCTACCGCCCCGGGCCGGGCCTGACCGCCCTCTCCGCGGGCGCCGGCGCCCACCCCTCCCTCACCGCCCTGGCGCGTCCGGCCCTCGACGCCCTCCTGGGGGCGTTCGGGGAGACCGCCTTCCTCGCCGTGCGGGAGGACGACCACCTCGTGCTGATCGACAAGGCCGAGTCCAGCCTGGCCATGAGCATCACCTCGCCCGTGGGTCGGCGCATCCCGCACTCGGCGGGCGCCCTGGGCAAGGTGTTCCACGCCTGGATGCCCCGGGAGGAGCTGGCGCGTCTCCTCCGCCGACGTCCCCTCCGGGCCTTCACGCCCCGCACCATCGTGGACCCCGAGGCCTACGAGGCCGAGCTGCGACGGGTGCGCCGGGCCGGCGTGGCCCTGGACGACGAGGAGTACCTGGAGGGGGTCCGGGCGGCGGCCGCGCCGATCCTGGACGCCCGGGGGAGGGTCGTCGCGGGCCTGCTCGTCGTCGGGCCCCGGTCCCGGCTGCCGCGGCGGCGCCTCCAGGCCCTCGCCACCCACCTGCGCGACCTGGCGGCCGAGGTCTCGGCCCGGCTCGCCGGCGCGGCGGCCGCGGAGGCCAGCCGGTGACCGGGCCCATCGTCCTCACCGTGAACGGGGAGGAACGTCGGATCCTCGTCCCCGCCCACCGCACGCTCCTGGAGGTCCTCCGCGAGGACCTCGACCTCACCGGCACCAAGCACGGGTGCGAGCTCGGCGAGTGCGGCGCCTGCACGGTCCTCCTCGACGGCGAGCCCGTCCTCGCCTGCCTCACCCTCGCGGTGGAGGCGTCGGGCCGGCGGGTCACCACGGTGGAGGGCCTGGCCGACGGCCCCCGCCTCTCGCCGCTCCAGGAGGCGTTCCGGGAGGTCGGCGCCGTCCAGTGCGGCTACTGCACGCCCGGGATGCTGATGGCCGCCACCCACCTGCTCGCGACGACGGCCCGCCCCACCCGGGAGGAGATCCGGGCGGCCCTCGCGGGCAACCTCTGCCGCTGCACCGGCTACGCGAAGATCGTGGAGGCGGTGGCCCTGGCCGCCGAGCGCACGGCGACGGCCCGCCGACCGTCCCCCTCGGAGGAGCCCCGATGAAGGGCCCCCCCGGAGCCCTGCGGGTCGTGGGCCGCGCGCTCCCGAAGGTCGATGCCGCGGGCAAGGTGACGGGGCAGACCCGGTACGCGGACGACCTGAAGCTCCCCCGGATGCTCTCCGGGAAGCTCCTCCGCTCCCCCCGGCCCCACGCCCGCATCGTCCGGATCGACACCTCCGGGGCGGAGCGCCTGCCGGGGGTCCGCGCCGTCCTCACCGGCCGGGACCTCCCCGTCCCCTACGGCATCCTCCCCGTCTCCCAGGACGAGCACGCCCTCGCCCAGGACAGGGTGCGGTTCGTGGGCGACCCGGTGGCGGCCGTCGCCGCCGAGGACGAGGAGACCGCGGCCCTGGCCCTCCGGGAGATCCGGGTCGAGTACGAGGACCTGCCGGCCGTGTTCTCGCTGGAGGAGGCGCTCGCCCCCGCCGAGGGGGAGGCCCGGATCCACGGGTACGCCGAGGCGGGCAACGTCCACCGGACCGTCTCCCTCCGGTTCGGCCCCGTGGAGGAGGGCTTCGCCCTCGCCGACCACGTGCGGGAGGACGTCTTCCTCTACGCCGGGAGCACGCACCTCCCCATGGAGGAGCACGCGGCCGTCGCCCACTACGGCCCCGACGGCAAGCTCACGCTCTGGAGCTCCACCCAGGTCCCCCACTACCTCCACCGGACGCTCGCCCGCGTCCTCGGGCTGCCCCCCGGGCGGATCCGGGTGGTCGCCACCCCGGTCGGCGGGGGCTTCGGGGGGAAGACCGACCCCTTCCCCCACGAGATCGTGGCCTGCAAGCTCGCGATGGTCACCGGCCGCCCGGTGAAGATCGCGCTCACCCGGGAGGAGGTCTTCGCCTGCCACCGGGGCCGCCACCCGGTCCTGATGTCGTTCCGGACCGGGTTCACGAAGGACGGGCGGATCACCGCGATGCGCTGCCGCACGTACCTCGACGGCGGCGCCTACGGCTCGTACGGGGTGGCCTCCCTGTACTACACGGGGGCCCTCCAGACCATCACGTATCGGATCCCCGCCTACGGGTTCGAGGGCCTGCGGGCCTTCACCAACAAGCCCCCCTGCGGGCCCAAGCGGGGCCACGGCACCCCCCAGCCCCGCTTCGGCCTCGAGATCCACCTGGACAAGGCCGCCGTGGAGCTGGGTCTCTCCCCCGCCGAGCTCCGCCGCCGCCTGATCGTCGAGGAGCACACCCGGACCGTGAACTGGCTGCGGATCACGAGCTGCGGCCTCCGGGAGTGCCTCGAGCGGGTGGTGGAGGCGAGCGGGTTCGAGGACCGCTGGGGGCGGCTCCCCCGGGGCCGCGGCCTCGGCCTGGCCTGTTCCGGCTACCTCTCGGGGGCGGGCCTCCCGATCTACTGGAACGAGCTGCCGCACACCTCGGTCACGGTGGAGCTGGACCGCCAGGGCGGGGTGACCGTCCGCTGCGGGGCCACGGACGTGGGCCAGGGCTCGGACACCGTCCTCGCCACGACCGTGGCCGAGGTCCTCGGGCTCCACCCCCACGAGGTGCGCCTGGTCACCGCCGACACCGAACGCACCCCGGTGGACCTCGGCAGCTACTCCTCCCGGGTCACGTTCATGATGGGCAACGCGGCCCTGGAGGCCGCCTCCCGCCTCCGCGACCTCATCCTCCGGGCCGTCGGCGAGGAGCTGGGGATCCCCCCCGAGGCGCTCACCTGCGCCGAGGGCCACGTGGTCACCGAGGGCCGCCGGCTGCCCTTCGCCGAGGCGGCCCGCCTGGCCGAGGCCCGCTTCGGCGCGCTCTCCGCCACCGGCTCGTACACGCCGCCGGCCCTGGCCGGGCCCTACAAGGGCTCCGGGGTCGGACCCTCCCCCGCCTACTCCTACTCCGCCTGCGTCGTGGAGGTCGAGGCCGACCCCGAGACCGGCGTCGTCGTCCCCCGGAAGGTCTGGCTCGCGCACGACGTCGGGAGGGCCATCAACCCCATCCTCGTGGAGGGCCAGATCGAGGGGTCCGTGTACATGGCCCTGGGCGAGGCCCTCATGGAGGAGCAGGCCTTCCGCCGGGGCCGGCACCGGGGCCCCTCCCTGCTCGACTACAAGAGCCCCACGGTCCTCGAGATGCCCGAGGTCGAGGCCATCATCGTGGAGTCGGGCGATCCCGAGGGCCCCTTCGGCGCCAAGGAGGTGGGCCAGGGACCGCTCCTCCCGGTCCCCCCGGCGCTCTGCAACGCGGTCTACGACGCGCTCGGGGTCCGGGTGGACGAGGTCCCGGTGACCCCCGACAAGGTGCTCGCGGCCCTGGAACGGGAGCGGCGGGGCGAGGAGCCCCGCGTCGGCCCGGCCGGGGTGCCCGAGGCCACCTTCCGCCCGCCCGTGGCGGTGGAGCCCCCGCCGGACGCCCCCACCCTCGGGGCGATCCCCGGGGAGGGATGAGCCATGCTCCGCCTGCCCCCGTTCACCTACGCGCGGGCCCGGAGCCTCCAGGAGGCCATCGAGCTCCTGGCGAGGCACGGGCCCCGGGCGATGCCCCTCGCCGGCGGCACCGACCTCCTGCCCAAGATGAAGCGCCGGCAGCTCCTGCCGGCCCACCTCGTGGCCCTCTCCGGGGTCGGGGAGCTCCGCGGCTTCCACGGCTCCCCCCGCTCGGGCCTCGCGATCGGCGCCGGGGAGCCCCTGGCCCGCGTGGCCGCCCACCCAGCGGTGGTGCGGGGCTACCCGGCCCTGGCCCAGGCGGCCGGCCTGGTCTCCACGCCCCAGCTCCGCGCGATGGGCACCGTGGGCGGGAACCTGGCCGTCGACCCGCGCTGCACCTACTACGACCAGACCGAGGAGTGGCGGGCAAGCATGGGCCCGTGCCTGAAGGTCGGGGGGGACGTCTGCCTGCTCGCCCCCCGGAGCCCCAGATGCTGGGCGGTCTCGTCCTCGGACACCGCCCCGGCCCTGATCGCCCTCGGCGCGGCGGTCGTCCTGCGCGGTCCCGGGGGCGAGCGGACGATCCCCCTCGGTGCGCTCTACGCCGACGACGGCATCGCCTACCTCGCCAAGGCGCCGGACGAGCTCATCACCGAGATCCGCCTCCCCCCCGCCGACGGATGGCGGTCCACGTACCGGAAGCTCCGGCGCCGGGGCTCCTTCGACTTCCCCATCCTCGGGGTGGCGGTGGCCCTGCGGCTCGAGGACGACCGCATCGCCGAGGCCCGCATCGTGCTCGGGGCCGTCGCCTCCCGGCCGGTCCGGGCCGAGGCGGCGGAGCGCCTCCTGGTCGGGGAGCGGCCGACGCCCGAGCTGCTGGCCGAGGCGGCCCAGCGGGCCGGCGACCCCGCCAAGCCGCTGGACAACGCCGACCTCACGCACCCCTGGCGGAAGCGGATGAGCCGGGTCCACGCCCGCCGGGCGCTCGAGGAGCTCACGGGCCTCGGTCGGTGACCCGGGCCCGGCGTGTGGTTCCATACGCCCGTGGCCGGCGAGCGCGTCGCCGAGTGGTTCTCCCTCGCGGGACAGGTGGCCATCGTGACCGGCGCCAGCCGGGGCATCGGGCGGGCCGTCGCCCTGGCGTTCGCCCGGGCGGGGGCGGACCTCGTGGTCACCGCCCGGGGGGAGGAGGCCCTCCGGGCCGTGGCCGAGGAGATCCGGGGCGCCGGGGCCCGGGCCGAGGCGGTGGTGGCGGATGCCTCCGATCCCTCGTCGGGCCCGCACGTCGTCGACCGCGCGCTCGCCGCGTACGGCACCGTGGACATCCTCGTGAACAACGTGGGGGCCGCCCCGTTCCGCGCCCCCCTCCACGAGACCCGCCCGGAGGGGTTCGAGCGCTACCTCCTGGCCAACGTCCGGGCCGCGTTCTCCGCCACCCGGGCCGTCGGGCCCGTCCTGCTCGCCAAGGGCTCGGGGTGCGTCCTCACCATGGCCTCGGTGGCCGGCCTGGCGGGGAGCCCCGGGCTGAGCTACTACGCGGCCGCCAAGGCCGCCCTGGTGAGCCTGACCCGGACGGCGGCGGCCGAGTGGGCCCCCCGGGGGGTGCGGGTGAACGCCCTGGCCCCCGGCTGGATCGCCACCGACCTCAACGCCAACCTCCGGGAGGACCCCGAGGTCGAACGGCGGACGCTGGCCCAGGTCCCCATGGGGCGCTGGGGGAGGGCGGAGGAGGTGGCGGCGGCGGCCCTGTTCCTGTGCTCGCCGGCGGCCTCGTTCATCACGGGCGCCGTGCTGGTCGTGGACGGAGGCCAGCTGAGCCTGGCCGGCCCCGCGTGGTAAGAGATGGCGGCGGAGGGACGGATGCGCGTCGGGATCGGCCTGCCCAACACGGTGCCGGGTACGTCGGGGCAGCTCCTCGTGGAGTGGGCCCGGCGGGCCGAGCAGGGCCCGTTCGCGAGCCTGGGGGTCCTCGACCGGATCGCTTACGACAGCTACGACCCCTTCGCCGCCCTCGCCGCGGCCGCCGCCGTCACGCGGCGGGTGGACCTGGTCACGATGGTGGCCGTCGGCCCCATCCGCCCCACCGGCCTGCTCGTGAAGGAGGCGGCGACCCTGGACGCGCTCTCCGGCGGCCGCCTGGTCCTGGGGCTCGCGGTCGGCGCCAGGGTCTCGGACTACGAGGCCGCGGAGGTCCCGGCCGCCGGCCGGGGCGACCGCCTCGACCGGCAGCTCGTCGGCCTGCGGACGGCCTTCGCCGACGGCGGGGTCGGCCCCCGGCCGGTCCGGGCCGAGGGGCCCCGGATCCTGGTGGGCGGCCTGTCGGGACGGGCCATGGCCCGGATGGCGCGCTGGGCCGACGGGTACGCGCACGGCGGCGGGCCCCCGCGGGCGTTCGCCCGGGCCGCCGAACAGGCCCTGGCGGCCTGGGAGGACGCGGGCCGGCCCGGTCGGCCCGCGCTCTACGGGCAGGGCTACTTCGCCCTCGGCGACCCGGAACGGGGGGCCGCCTACCTCCGCGACTACTACGCGTTCACCGGGCCCTTCGCCGAGAAGGTGGTGGCGGCGAACCCCATGAGCCCCCAGGCGGTCGTGGAGTTCGTCCGCGGCTACGAGGAGGCCGGCTGCGACGAGCTGATCCTGTTCCCCACCGTGGCGGAGCTGGACGAGGTGCAGCGCCTGGCCGACGTCCTGGGTGGGGCGGGGTAGGAGCCCGTGCGGATCGAGGTCGTCGGGGGCGGCCCCGCCGGGCTGTACTTCGCGATCCTGGCGAAGAAGGCCGACCCGGGCCACGAGATCACCGTGCACGAGCGGAACGCCCCCGACGCCACCTTCGGGTGGGGCGTGGTGTTCTCCGAGCAGACGCTGGGCTCGCTCCGGGACGCCGACCAGGACTCCTGGGCCGAGATCACCGAGACCTTCGCCCGCTGGGACCGGATCGACATCCACTTCCGGGGCAGCACGGTCCGCTCCCGGGGCCACGCCTTCTCGGGGATCGCGCGCAAGCGCCTGCTGCTGATCCTCCAGCGGCGGTGCCGGGAGCTCGGCGTGGAGCTCGAGTTCCACCGGGAGGTCGCGGGGCTCGCCGACCTCCCGCCGGCCGACCTGGTGGTCGCCGCGGACGGGGTGAACAGCGCGATCCGCCGCGAGCTCGCGGCCCACCTCCGCCCCTCCGAGCGGGTCCACCGGACGAAGTACATCTGGTTCGGGACCGACCTGGTGTTCCCCGCCTTCACGTTCATCTTCCGCGAGACCGAGCACGGGATGTTCCAGGTCCACGCCTACCCGTTCGACGCGGACCTCTCGACGTTCATCGTGGAGTGCCGGGAGGAGACGTGGCGCCGGGCCGGGCTCGACGGCGCCGGGGAGGAGGGGTCCATCGCGTTCTGCGAGGACCTCTTCGCCCCCGAGCTGGCCGGGCACCGCCTGCTCTCGAACCGCTCCATCTGGATCAGCTTCGTGACCCTCGCCTGCGAGGCCTGGCACCACGGCAACGTCGTGCTCCTCGGGGACGCCGTCCACACCGCCCACTTCACGATCGGGTCGGGGACCAAGCTCGCCATGGAGGACGCCATCTCGCTGGCCGCCGCGCTCCACCGGCACCGCGACGACCTCGAGACGGCCCTCACCCACTACGAGCTCGAGCGCCAGCCGGTCGTGGAGCGGCTCCAGCAGGCCGCGCTGGAGAGCGCCGCCTGGTTCGAGCACGTGCCGCGGTACGCCCACTTCGAGCCGATCCGGTTCGCCGTGAACCTCCTCACCCGGAGCCGGCGCATCACCCACGGCAAGCTGGCCCAGCGCGACCCGGACCTGGTCCGGCGGGCGGACGCCGCCTTCGCCGCGCGGGCCACCGGGACCGAGGAGCCCCTGGCCGCCCCCCCGCCGGCGTTCGTCCCGCTCCGCCTCGGGGGGCTCACGCTCCCCAACCGGCTCGTGGTCTCGCCGCCCCCCTCGGACGACGCCGTCGGTGGGACGCCGGGCGACGCCACCCGGGGACGCCTGGCCTCCGCCGCCCGCGGCCCGGGGCTCGTGCTCACGGAGCCCGTCGCGGTCCGCGCCGACGGGAGGGTCACCGCGGGCAGCCCCGGCCTCTACGCGCCCGAGCACCGGGCGGCGTGGGAGGCGGTGGCGCGGGCAGTGCACGGCGCCGGATCCCACCTCGGGGTCCAGCTCGACCACGCCGGGCGGCGGGCGGCCACCCGCCCCCGGGCCCTCGGCACCGACCTCCCCGCGCCGGACCGGTGGCCCCTGATCGCGCCCTCGGCGCTCCCCTTCGGGCCGTGGTCGCCGCTCCCCCGGGCCATGGGGCCGGAGGACATGGAGCGGGTCCGGGAGGCCTTCGCCTCCGCCGCCCGCCTGGCCGCGGAGGCGGGCGCCGACCTCCTCGAGGTGAACGCGGCCCGGGGGCACCTCCTCGCCACCTTCCTGTCGCCCCTCTCCAACCGCCGGGAGGACGCCTACGGGGGTCCGCTCGAGGGCAGGATGCGGTTCCCGCTCGAGGTCGTGGAGGCGGTCCGCGGGGCGTGGCCGTCGGACCGGCCGCTCTCTGTCCGGATCCCCGCCACCGACTGGCACCCCCGGGGGCTCGTGCCCGCGGACGCCGTGGCCCTCGCCCGCGAGCTCCGCGCCCGGGGCTGCGACCTCGTCCACGTGGACGCCGGGGGCACCACCCCCCGGGCCGACCCGCCGTACCGGCGGGCGTACCTCACGGAGCTCGCGGACCTCATCCGCAACGAGGCCCGGGTCCCGGTCCTCGTCGGCGGCTACCTCCCCGACCTGGACGACGCCAACACGATCCTCGCCGCCGGGCAGGCCGACCTGTGCCTGGTCGCCCTGCCGCTCGGATAGGGTGGGTCCCGTGACCGGCGCCCACCCGTTCGCCCTCGCCCCGGAGCAAGAATCGCTCCGCGAGGAGGCCGCCCGGTTGGGGCGCGAGGTCCTGGCCCCCGTGGCCGAGGCCGGCGACCCCTCCCGCGTGAACCGCCCGCTGCTCCGCGCGCTGGCCGAGCACCGCCTGCTCCCGCGGCTCTTCCCCGAGCACGCGGGGGGCGACCGCCAGGGGCCCGTCTCCGCGGTGGAGCTGTGCCTCCTCCGGGAGGGCCTGGGCTCGTCCTGCCCGGAGGCCGAGACGGCCCTGGCCCTCCAGGGGCTCGGCGCCTACCCGATCCTCCTCCACGGACGCCCCGAGGTCGTGGCCCGCTACGTGCCGGCCGTGGCCCGGGGGGAGGCGGTGGCGGCGTTCGCCCTCACCGAGCCGGAGGCCGGCTCCGACGCCGGGGCCATCGCCCTGCGGGCCACGCCCCATCGCGACGGGTACCTCCTGAGCGGCGAGAAGGACTGGATCTCCAACGCCCCGGAGGCCGACGTCTACACGGTCTTCGCCCGGACCTCCCCCGGGGCGGGAGCCCGCGGCATCACCGCGTTCGCGGTCCCCGGCGATGCCCCGGGACTCTCCGGGGAGCGGCTGGAGCTGCTCTCCCCCCACCCCATCGGGCGCCTCCGCTTCGAGGGCGTGCGGGTCCCCGCGGACCACGTCCTCGGGGAGGTGGACCGCGGCATGCGGATAGCGCTCGCCACCCTCGACCTGTTCCGGGCGAGCGTGGGGGCCTTCGCCGTGGGCATGGCCCGGGCCGCCCTGGCCGCCGCCCTGGCCCACGCGCGGTCCCGGCGCGCGTTCGGCCGCCCCATCGGCGAGTTCCAGGCCGTGGGCCACCGCCTGGCCGAGGCCGCCACCCGGGTGGAGGCGGCCCGCCTCCTCGTCTACCGGGCCGCCGCGGCCCACGACGCCGGGCTCCCGGTGACGCGTGCGTCGGCCATGGCCAAGCTCTACGCGACGGAGGCCGCCCAGTTCGCCGTCGACGTCGCGATCCAGGTCCACGGGGCCCGGGGGCTGGTCCGGGGGAGCCTGCTCGAGCGGCTCTACCGGGACGTGCGGGCCACGCGCATCTACGAGGGCACCTCCGAGATCCAGCGCGAGATCATCGCCAGGGACCTCCTGCGCGAGGGGGTCGAGGCCTGAGGCGGGGGACCGGTCCGCTCAGCGCCCGGTCCAGCGCGGCTCCCGCCCCTCGAGGAACGCCCGGTAGAACTCCGCGTGGTCCTCGCTGGACAGGAGCAGGGCCTGGGCCGCCGCCTCCAGCTCCAGGGCTCCGGCGAGGTCGGCGTCCAGCTCCCGGGTGAGGAGCACCTTGGTCACCTCCTGGGCGAGGGTCGGGCCCTCGGCGAGGCGTCGGGCCACGGACCGGGCCCGGTCGAGCAGCGCGCCGTCCTCGACGACCTCGCTGGCCAGGCCCACCTCGACGGCCCGTTCCGCGGGCACGTCCTCCCCCGAGAGGAGCAGCTCCGTGGCCCGCCCCAGCCCGATGAGCCGGGGCAGGAGGTAGGCCGAGCCCATGTCCGCACCGGCCAGGCCGACCTTGGTGAACAGGAACGCGAACCGCGCCGAGCGGGCCACGATGCGGAGGTCGGCGGCGAGGGCGATGACGGCCCCCGCCCCGGCGGCCACCCCGTTCACCGCCGCGATCACGGGGCGGGGGCACTCCCGCATGCCGCGGACCACCGCCCCCGTCATCCGGGTGAAGTCGAGGAGGGTGCGGCGGTCGGCGCCCTGGAGGGCCCCGATGATCTCGTGGACGTCTCCCCCCGAGCAGAAGCCCCGTCCCTCGCCGGTGAGGACCAGGACGCGGACGTCGTCGCGGTGCGGGAGCTCCGCCAGGAGGTCCCGGAGGTCCGCGTACGTCTCGAACGTGAGCGCGTTGAGCCGCTCGGGCCTCGCGAGGGTGAGGGTGGCCACGCCCTCGTCGACCTCGAGCCGGAAGTGCTCCCACCGTTCGGTGAACCCCGCCGACGCCCTGAACGGTGCCATGGCAGCCGAGAGCCTACCGGAGGCCGCCGCCCGGCGCCGGGCCTCGGCCGTCGACGATCCGGCGGGGCGTGGCGGTCGGACGCGACCGCCGCCAGGCCCGGGGCCGGGTCCACCGATCAGCAGGAGGGCGCGAGCCGGCGGTGGCGGAGCGCCGGCAGGCGCTCCCGCACCCGCCGCAGCTCCTCGAGGTCGAGGTCGGCCCAGGCCACCCCGACCCCCTCCCCGAGCCGGGCCAGGACCCTCCCCCAGGGGTCCACGATCAGGCTGTCCCCGTGGCAGCGCCGGTTGTCCCGGGCCGGCCCCCACGGCCCCCACTGGGCCGGCGCCACCACGAAGCACTGGTCCTCGATGGCCCGGGCGCGGACCAGCACCTCCCAGTGGTCCCGGCCGGTCTCCTCGGTGAAGGCCGCGGGCACGCACAGCACCTCGGCGCCCTGGGCGACCAGCATCCGGTACAGCTCGGGGAAGCGGACGTCGTAGCAGATCGAGAGCCCGACCCGGACGCCCTCGACCTCGGCCGTCACCATTTGCTCCCCGGGCGTGAACGTCGCCGACTCCCGGATCGGCGGCTGGCCCGGGAGGTCCACGTCGAACAGGTGGACCTTCCGGTAGCGGGCGACGACCTCGCCGGCGCGGTCGAACAGGAGGCTCGTGTTGTAGATCCGGTCGCCCTCGCGCTCGTAGATCGAGCCCCCCAGGATCCACATCCGGTGGCGGCGGGCGGCCTCCGCCAGCCGTTCGGAGGTGGGGCCCGGGACCGGCTCGGCCACCTCGGCGTGCCGAACGGCGGGCCCCATGTACGTGAACAGCTCGGGGAGGCCGGCCAGATCGGCCCCGGCCTCGGCGGCCTCGGCCAGGAGTTCCTCCGCGGCGCGGAGGTTCTTCTCGACGTCCTCCCCGGGGTTCACCTGGCACACGGCGACGCGCATGCGACCCTCCCCGCGGCTCCCGGCGGAGCTCCGCGCGGCACCATCCTACGGGGTCGCGCGGGCCGGAGCGGAGGGGCGGCCGCCGAGCGGGCGCCGCGCCCCCCGACCGCCGGACCCCTACGTGCCGGCCTCCGCGCGCTGGGCCTGCCAGCCGCCGATCATCGCCACGAGCCCGCCGATGAGCGAGATCCAGAGGCCCGTGGCCCACCCGCCGTCGGCGGGGCCCCCGGCGACGTCCTGGGCGATGGCGTCGAGCCGCAGGAGCGCGACGATCGCCATGGCCGCGGCGAACACGCCCCCGACGCCGGCCAGGGCCGCGCCCAGCTTCCCCACGGGGCCGTCCTTGATCAGCATCGCCGCCGCCCCGCCGATGAGCGCGGCGAGCCCGGCGACCACCGCCACGAGCCCGGTCCAGTCCTCCGTCCCCCGGACCTCGGCCTGCACCCCGCCGGCGGTCACCGTGAACCAGTTCAGGTACACGCCGAGGAACGCGATCAGCCCGCCGACGGCGGCGGCGCCCGCCGCGATCGGCAGGGGGTCGGTGGCCTTCGACCGTTCCATGGACGCCCTCCCCTTCCGTCCTCCGTCGAGCGATGCTCGCACCCCCGGGGGCCCCGTTCAACGACCGGACCGCACGGCTGAGGTCGCGCTCCCCCGGGTGGCGGCCTCCATCCCCCGCCAGGCACCCGCGATGCACGGAGCCCGCCCGCCGACGGCCGGCTCCGCGTGCGGTCCCGGGCCGCCCCTGCCCCCGACCCCGCCTGCGGCACCGCGCCGCCTCTGCTAGGTTGCCGGAGGACGCATGATCCCCCGCGTGCGGCAGGCCGTGGTGCTCGGAGCCGGGACGATGGGCGCCCAGCTCGCGTGCCTCCTCGCCGGCGCGGGCGCCACGGTCCGGCTCCTCGACCTCGACCGGGACCTCGCCGAGGCGGGGCTCGACCGGGCCGCGGAGCTGCGCCCCACGCCCCTCCACCACCCCTCGCACCTCCGCCGGATCCGCCCCGGCGGGTTCGACGAACTCCCCGACGCGCTCCAGGGGGCCGACTGGGTGCTCGAAGCCGTCGTCGAGGACCTGGGCGCCAAGCGCGAGCTGCTGGCCCGGGTCGACGAGGCCCTCGCCGGCGGCGACCGGTTCCCCCTCGTCACGACCAACACCAGCGGGCTCTCGGTCCGGCGGATGGCCGAGGGCCGCTCGGAGGCGTTCCGCGCGGCGTTCTGCGGCGCCCACTTCTTCAACCCCCCGCGGTACGCGCGGCTCCTCGAGCTGGTGCCCACCCCCGACACCGACCCCGGCCGGCTCGCGTGGCTCGAGGAGCTGGCCTCGCGCCACCTGGGGAAGGGGACGGTCCGGGCCAAGGACACCCCGGCCTTCATCGCGAACCGCCTGGGGGTCCACGGGATGCTCACCGCGCTCGGGCTCGCCCTCGAGCTGGGGCTCGGGCCCGACGAGGTCGACGACCTCACCGGACCCCTCCTCGGCCGGCCCCGGAGCGCCACGTTCCGCACCCTCGACCTCGTGGGGCTCGACGTCGCGCTGGCCGTGGCCGACCACTGCCACGCCGCGCTCGAGGCCGACCCCGACCGGGAGCGGTTCCGGGCCCCGGGCGTGCTCCGCGAGCTCGTCTCCCGGGGGGCGCTCGGCGAGAAGGCGGGGGCGGGGTTCTACCGCCGCGAGGAAGGCGAGATCCTCGCGCTCGACCTCCGGACCCTCGAGTACCGGCCCAGGCGGCGGGCGGAGGGGGCGGCCGTGGCGCGGGCCCGGGAGGAGGCCGACCCGGCGCGGCGGATCCGGATCCTGCTCGAGGCCGACGAGCCCGCGGGCCGCTTCGTCCGACGGCTCCTCGCGGCCACGCTCCGCTACGCCGCGGCGGCGGGGCCGGAGGTGGCCGACGACGCCGAGACCGTGGACCGCGCGATGCGCTGGGGCTTCGGATGGGAGCTGGGCCCCTTCGAGACCTGGGACCTCCTGGGCGCGGCGGAGGTGGCGAAGCTCGCCCTGGCCGAGGAGGGCGAGCTGCCCGAGGCGGCCCGCGCGGTCGTGGACCGGCTCGGCTCGTTCCACCGGGAGGCCGACGGCGTCCGGGAGACGCTCGCGTTCGGCCCCCTCGCCCACGTCCCCGTGCCACCCCGGCCCGGCGTCCTGGACCCCGCCGAACTCCGGCGGCGGGCCCGCCGGGCGGGGCGGGAGCTCCCGGCGAACGCCTCCGCCTCCCTCGTGGACCTGGGCGAGGGGATCCTCGGCCTCGAGCTCCACGGGAAGCTCAACGTGATCGGGTTCGACACGATCGACCTCCTGGAGCGGGCCGTGGAGCTGGCCCAGGCCTCCTACGACGGGCTCGTGATCGGGACCCGGGCCGCCGACTTCTCCGCCGGGGCGAACCTCGCGCTGCTCCTCATGGCCGCCGAGGCCGAGGAGTGGGACGAGCTGGAGCTCGTCGTCCGCCGGTTCCAGCGGGCCACCCGGGCCATCCGCGCGGCCGCGGTGCCCGTGGTGGTGGCCGCCCGGGGCCGGACCCTCGGGGGCGGGGCCGAGCTCTGCCTGGCCGCGGCCCGCCGCCAGGCCCTGGCCGAGACCTACGTGGGGCTCACCGAGGCGGCGGTGGGGTTGGTCCCGGCGGGCGGCGGGTGCGCGGAGATGGCGCGCCGGGCCGCCGCCGCGGTCCCCGAGGGGATACCGGCCGACCCGTTCCCCCACTTCCGGAGGGCCTTCGAGACGATGGCGGGGGCACGGGTCTCGACCGGGGCCGAGGACGCCCGGGAGCTCGGGTTCCTCGGGCCGGAGGACCCGGTGACCGCGGACCCCGACCGCCAGTGGGCCGACGCCCGGGCCCTGGCCCGCCTGCTCGTCGAGGCCGGGTACCGGCCGCCGGTGGAGCGCGGGATCCGGGTCCTCGGCCGGCGGGGGATCGCGGCCGCCGAGGCCCTCACCTACAACGAGCTCGCCGCCGGCAGGATCAGCGAGCACGACCGGCGGGTGGCCCTCGAGCTCGCGCGGGTGCTCTCCGGGGGCGACGTGGCCGAGGGCACCGAGGTCCCCGAGCAGCACCTGCTCGACCTGGAGCGCGAGGCGTTCCTCCGGCTCCTCGGCACCGGCAAGACCCGGGAGCGGATCCGCCACACCCTGCGGACCGGGCGGCCGCTCCGGAACTGAAGGAGGCTGCGATGCGCGAGGCGGTGATCGTGAGCGCGGTGCGGACCGCGGTGGGGAAGGCGCCCCGGGGGGCGCTCCGGGAGACCCCGCCCGAGGAGCTCGCCGTGGCCGCGGTCCGGGAGGCCGTGGCCCGGGTCCCGGGGCTCGGGCCCGCCGACGTCGAGGACCTGGTGCTGGGCTGCGCGATGCCCGAGGGCGCGCAGGGGCTGAACGTCGCGCGCCACGTGGCGCTCGCCGCGGGCCTCCCGGTTTCCACGAGCGCGATGACCGTGAACCGGTTCTGCGCCTCGGGGCTCCAGGCCCTGGCCCTGGCCTCCCAGGCCGTGGCGGCGGGCGTCCACGACGTGGTGGTGGCGGGGGGGATGGAGTCGATGAGCGCGGTCCCCATGACCGGGTGGCACTTCGACCCCGACCCCGACCTCGCCGGGCGCTGGCCCGAGGTGTTCCTCTCCATGGGGCTCACCGCCGAGGAGGTGGCCCGGCGCGAGGAGGTGGACCGGGACGAGCAGGACCGGTGGGCGCTCCGGAGCCACCGCCGGGCCGCGGAGGCCCAGGACGCGGGGAGGTTCCGGGCCGAGATCGTGCCGGTCGAGGCCCGGCGGACGGTGGTCGAGGACGGGGAGGTCCGGGTGGAGCGGTTCCGCTTCGACACCGACGAGGGGGTCCGCCGCGACACCGACGAGGAGAAGCTGGCCCGCCTCGAGCCGGCCTTCGCGGTCCGGGGCACGGTGACCGCGGGCAACAGCTCCCAGATGAGCGACGGGGCGGCCGCGATGGTGGTGATGAGCGGGGAGCGGGCCGCGGCCCTCGGGATCACCCGCCCCCTGGGGCGCCTGGTCTCGTTCGCCACGGCGGGCGTGCCCCCCGAGGTCATGGGGATGGGCCCGGTGGAAGCGGTCCCGAAGGCCCTATCCAAGGCGGGGCTCGCGCTCGACGATCTCGACGTGATCGAGCTGAACGAGGCCTTCGCCGCCCAGGTCGTGGCCGTCGTGCGCCGCCTCGGCCTGGACGAGGAGCGGACGAACCCCAACGGCGGCGCCATCGCGCTCGGCCACCCGCTGGGCGCGACGGGGGCCAAGCTCACCGTCCAGCTCCTCTCGGAGCTCGCCCGCCGGCGGGCCCGCTACGGCCTCGTGACGATGTGCGTGGGAGGCGGCCAGGGCGCCGCGGGGGTGATCGAGTGGCTGGGCGGGGAGCAGCCGGCGGCCTGAGCGAGGCGGAGCCCGGAGGCGGGGCCGCGCGGACGGCCGGGGCGGCGCGCACGGCCGGG
>FWWM01002666.1_pt1 | contig 47237 bp, 36 predicted proteins | sample 2228351 | NCBI WGS metagenome assembly FWWM01 (sample SAMEA103939774, study PRJEB20133) | metagenome | reverse complement strand
ATTATAAGTGCGAGGTTCAGAAAATTATTTATCCTATCCGGTATTATTTATTTAACCGGAGCGATTGGATTTGAGATGCTGGGCGGATGGTTATATTCGAATAAACTTGGCAATTCATATTATTATGTTTTCGAGGTTGTAATTGAGGAAAGTCTGGAGATTTTTGGATTGTTGTTGTTTATTAAGTCTCTGATTGAATATCTTAAAACAAATGCTTTTACAGTACGCATCTCATTCCGTTAAATAATCAGATGAACCCTGCATTAAATCTTTTCTTACCAAAAAATTACGGAAATATATTTGTGCAGTTACTACAATATCGCAATAGTCGCAAGGGATTTTCTCTGCGTCTATTGCAGCTCTGCGTGAAATTTTTTCCCGGTTACTCACTTATCCTTTTCCAGAAAGCAGCTACTTCGGAAGGCAACGCATTCCAGTAATTACCATCGTACTGTGATTTAACATATTTAAGAAAGTCAAGATAAATATTGATATCAAACTCCTCATAATGTTTTCCTGTGGATTCAAAATCAATATAATCCGGATGTACATTAAGCAAAGCCATTCCGTTATGTCCGGCAATCCAGTTGAGTTTATCAATCCATATCTTTGGGGAATTTTCCTTCATCAGAATAAAGGGTGTAAAATCCTGTGGTAAAGTATAAGGCAGTTCAATATATCCACCGTTTTTATGTCTTTTATTCTCAACCCAAAATGGGAAAATTGTTCCGACACCATCCGGTTGAGGTTCAAATGGATCAGTGTCGAAAGTTGACATATCAAAATCCACTTCAAGTTCCCCAATCCAATTCAGATTATGATGCATTGCTGGTGCTCGGAAACCCTTAGTATTCCATTCTTTAAGATAATGATTGATTTTCTTTGCTCTTATCAGAAATTCTTTTTCGCCTGAAAACAATTTACCATCGTGATAAAGACCATGAACACCGAACTCAAAACCATTTACTCTGAGTATATCAAGCAAATCAGATTCAACTTTATAATCTCTTTCGGGAACAAAATTAAAGGAAGAAACAAAGCCAAGATTCTTTTCAATTTCCATTAACTTTAACACACGATCATAACCTTTTTTATGTTCAACATCGTGAGTGAGAACAAACGCAAATTTTTTCCCTTTGGGCCAGCCGTTGAAAAATTCAGGTTTTTTCTCAGAACCTTTCAGAATGGGCCAGATATCTTTATATACAGGAAGTTTAGAGAAAATGATTTTTCTTCTGAGAAGTAACTGAAGTCTTCGGGGTATGAGAGGTTTAAGTATGTAGAATAATTTTTTTAGCATATTAAAAACTAATTATTATAATTTCTTAATAAAAATGAATTAGATTAGTACTTGTAAAAGACATTTTTTTATGCTAAAAGTTTAATTAAACTATTCTTCATTTAGTCCATAAAAATTAAAATATAGTTACATCCAAAGGTATTAAAAAGCGGAAACAGTCCACCTACTTGATCGAACTCGTCAATAAAATAAGATAAAAACCATTATAACCAAAAGTCCTCTCGATTGCTTTAATCCAGGCAGGGTGGTGATAAATGGCAGATAATTCATTTTCTTGTATGAATCGAATTATTTCCGGTTGCTGATATTCACTTCTAATTAAAAAATTTAGCATAAAGAAAGAATTAAAATATAATTGCTGAATTTATCTCGCTTAAATTTCGTGCTCTTTTTTCGGAATCAAATCTTTTTTAGTTTCCAAAGGTCAAAGAATATTTAATGAGTTGAAAAAACGGCCTAAGGTCATGTAAATCAAAAATTTCAAAGATTTTCGTTCTGAAAATTCTTTTAAAGAATATAATTATTTGTTTGAACCTACTCTTACTATAGAAGGAGATTCTCCTTACTTCGTTTATTTCACTGATCCATAGTCTATAATTAATGATCTCTTTACTAACAACTCTCGGAGCATTAATCTCAAATTTATACAACTGCAAGGGGAGATTATGTCCACTGATCGCTGTAACTGCAAATTGTCTGTTAAATCTGTTTGGTGTTACTTCTATAATTTTATATTCCCCATCCCGGGAATCATATTTAAATTCTATATTAGCATATCCTTTAAGCTTTAATGCTTTGAAAATATCAGCACATAAATTTTTTATTTTAGTGTCAAATATTGGTTGTGCGATTGATGTGTTACCAAAATCAGGTGGATATTGAGTTATTTTTTTAGCCAGACCAATATCAATAATATCGGAATTTTCATCAAGCACAGCAAAAGAGCATACAATATTTTCTTCAGGACCTAGTATTATTTCCTGAACCAAATAATTATACTTTAAGTTTTTCAGAACTTTAATTGTTGATAATAATTCGTCAACATTGTTTATTTGAAATACTTTTTTTTCCTTGAATTTATGGAGCCAATTATTATCTCTCCACGACGGTTTTATAATGAATGGATATCTTAATTCTTTTGTGATTACATCAATACTATTTAAGTCGGATAACTTCAGCGACTTTGGCACCGGAAGATGAAGTTCTTTTGCTAAATCTATAAATTGTTCCTTGTTTAATATTTTTTTAAGAGTCTCTTTTTCAGGCAGAGTAAATAAATAAAACTTTTCTAATTTTTCCCTATTTTCTGAAATTGTTAATAAATCGGTATCACTTGCCAGAATCAAGACAGGTTTATCTATCTCTCGTTTTGCAAAATCTATTAAAGCAGAAATCAGATTTTCAGAATAATTATCCTCGTTAAAGAATATAATTTCGTTTAGATACTTTGAGGCTTTGATTATGTTTTGAAATGGTTGTTCATGTATAGATTTACCGAAAAAACCAGTAACCGGAATTTTATCTTTGCCTAATAATCTGATCACAGGCAGAGACATTATATTATTGCAATTAACTATTACAGCCGGATAATTCATAATTAAAAATAAGGATAATCCCGATTAAAATTTTATTTTATCTGATGCCATTTCGATTTAGGAAGGAAATAAACTCCTTATCCATTGCTAATGGATTATGTGGTCCCTGAATATATAAATCAGGACCATTATTTCCCTCGTTCAGATAAAAGGAATCATCTGTTAGGATAATATCCCAACCAGCAAATTTAATGTAGGGTTGAATTAAAGTTGCAAGTTCACTAAGATCAGATTTAATTTTGCTCCAGTTTGGAATATTTCTACCTTTAATCTGTTCATAGCTCTCAGGATGTACTTCAAGGTATCTGAAGTATCCAAGGTCTAATAATTCTATCGCTTCACTTAATGTTCCACTTTCAACATCAATAAGGTCATATATGCCCCCGGATCCTACATTGTCTACCGGGATCGATTTTGTTCTTCCAAATCTCATAAGGGCATACAATATTTTACCTGAATCCATTTTTGAATCACAATAAGTTGTAATCCGAATTGTGTTAGCAGAATGAGGAAAAAATTTTTCTGTAAACCTACCCTGTTGAATGAATTCAACTGCAATATAATCGGTAAGTCCGGTGAAAAATTTTTCAATAGAGCAAGCATCTAAATCTTTTTTGTTAACAATAAATAAGTTATTATCCTTTTTGCTAACCTTGAATACACCCTGACCACCGGTTCCAAATCTTGGTTTAAGAATTAAGGTTTTCTATTCAAGAATTTCAAGTAGTTTTTGAACAGAAATATCAGTATGCTCTCTTGAAATTGAAAAAATTCTTCCTTTATCAAATAAAGCATAAATATCCGGTAAGTTTCTGAAATTTTTGAAGTAAATTGAGAAAAGGATCTTGTCTCTCAGTAACCTGCCATATGGATAGTTTAAATATGATAATTTTATATTCTCGTAATCGGAAATAAAATCATTATAGCTAAATTTGTTAAAATCAAATGGTACCTGTCCAATACTATAGAAGCCTCTTAAATTTAATTTAATCTTACTAAAATTCAATTTTTTCGTCCCATAAATCTTTTCTTTTTTAAAAAACTCTACTATACTAATTCCTTTTATCCAGATTTTATTAAAATTTTTCATGTAATTAAGAAAAATACTAATCAAATTTGCTGAATAGAAGTCTACCTTCGAGCTTAAGAACATCTAAAGGTAAGTGTTTATTAAGAAACTTAAATATTCTGTAATGTATTCCTTCTTTAAATTTTTTCTTTCTAGGGTAACAATACTCGATTATATTGGTTGCTTTGGCATTCCAGTTTTCTTTGAAGAATACCAACCCACTTTGATTTTTATCTGTTCTACCCAAATCAATAATCCTAGTATTAAACTCGGAATGTGCTAGTTTAATAACTTCCCAGTGTAAATAGTGGTTAGGATACCAGTTAATATACTTCTTATCTATTGCAGTAAATTCAAAACAGATTGTGTCTTTAAATCTCAATATTAAAAATCCTGCAATTGGTTTATTATTTTTTTCAACAATTGGTAGCAAAAGAAGATTCCTATGGTAAAGGTTATCCCAAAGAGATAGAAAAAATTCCAGAGGAGCGGGTGGTAAGCCGATACTTTTCCGGAGCCTACATTCGAGTTCGTAAAATATTTCCAAATCTTTATTATTAGTACCCATCCTTAATTTGAATCCCGACTGATAAGATTTTTTAATAAATCTTCTGATTGTTCTTCTACCCAAAGATTTAGATACTTCCTCAATATTATCACTCAGAAATATTAAATGATTTAGATAATTGCTTTCAAAGTTGTGATGATGCAAAATTTTATCTTCTCTAAATCTGAATCTAAAACCGTTTATATCCGGAATTATTTTTTTGATCTCTTTTGTTAAATGATCGATTGTAACACCCTCTGGAATAAGTGGCTCACAATGTGTGGTAAAAGGCAGTGAGTAAAATACATTTTTCTGAATAACAAAGGGTATCAAACCAATAATTGTATTTTTATCATTAAATAGAAGCAAGTATTTTCCATTTTTTTTTTGCCTCTGAAACGGCATTTAACCAAGCGGGATGATGGTAAATGACTGAGTTGGTGGTTGCGGCTATAAAATTTTCAATAGTGTGAAGCTGGTTTTTATTAAGATTACATCTGACTAATTCAAGCTTCATTAATATGCTCTTTGACTAATTCATACCATTCTTCAAATATGAGAGTTGTAGATTTCTCGATTAAAAGCAATGGAGTACCTTCAAATACAGGAAATTTTTTTCTGGAATTCTGATCGAGTGAAACTAAAGAATTATTAGTGTATATTAGTTTTGCACCAGACTCAGGGCATCTTAGTATTTCAACAAGTTCTTTACTTAGACTCATTTTTTTTTCCTTATATCATTCATTAATAAATTTAATTATTTCAAGAGATAATTTTTCGGGCTGAAATGATGCAACATTATGCCCGGCTTGTTCATCAACAGGAATTAATCTGATATTATTAACCAGCTTTGTATAAAACTCAGAATATTTATAAGGAGTTCTCTTATCTCCGTATGACCATAAAAGTAAAGTTGGTTTACTTATCTTTTTAAGAGCTTTTATAAAAGAATCGTTATATGATGATGTAACAGAAAACGCCTGAAACGCAATGCTGTTTGGAAATATCTTCCTGAAAATAACATTTCCTGTAATTAATTTGCCTAAGGAATTCAGTAAGCCGGGTTTGTAAAAATAATTACCCGGGAAGTTATGCTGCATCGATCCCGGATATCCGGAGGGGGCCATCAGGATAATTTTATTTACTCTGTCATTATAAGCAGATGCAAAGCAGACTGATACAGAAGCACCCATAGAACTTCCAACAAGTATAACTTTACCAATGTTTAATCTGTTTAATAATGAATTCAAAAAATCTGATTGAACTGATAGTGAATAATCTTTCAACTTTTTATCTGATTTTCCAAAGCCGGGCATATCGTAAGCAAGTATATTAAAATCCTGAAAATAGGATATCAGTGAATTCCACATTTCAAGATTTCCTCCGAAAGAGTGTAGAAAAACAATTGTTTCCTTTTTCTGATTATCATATTTCAGGTAATAATGAATTTTATTTCCATCAATAGTTATAAAATTATATGTAGTCCTTTGCTTTGCTGGATCATAAGAAGGTAAAAATAATATACCTGCTGCAATTAAAAACAGCAGGAGTAAAGCTATCAGCAAAAACAGAAAGAAAATCATTTTTATATTCATTAAAATGCTTTTTTATAGATGATTGGTCCTAATATATGGTAAATTTTCTTCGGAGTATGAGTGATGACAGAATTTATAAACTGATAAACTTTTGTGTCCAGTGAACTTGCCTGATCAGCTTTCTGCTCAGCGAGAATATGATAATATTTAAAGATAGATTTTCTGCCTCCCCATCGTCGTTTGAAATTTTCCAGTCCGGCATTTGCAGTATCTGTTCTTCCAAAATCAAATTGCTTATAACCGGAATTAATTGCGGTTTTGATAGAGTAATCAATAAGAAAATGACTCGGGTGTAGGTTTATAAACTCCTTATTTGTAGCGCCATATTCATAGGTATATTTATTTTTATATTTCAGGTTAATTACAGACGAAATTACTTTATCGTTGTAGATTAAATGGAAAATATCAACCCGATTTTCAGCCGAAAGGTTTTCAACCATTCCTTTAAAAAATTCAAAAGGTTGCGGTAGTAAACCGTGTTCTTTTCTCATCATCTCATAATTAGTGTAGAATTTTCTCAGTAATTTTTCTTCAGAACTGCGGACAAGTTTAAACTGGTCCGGATCTAATTTGTTGAGGGGTTTTAATATACATGAACGATGATATTTATTTTTAATTTCCTCATAAGGTACACTCAAATCCAAAATATAGGTGAAGAAGTCGGAGTTAATAGAATTATATCCATCAATCTGAAAGTCGAAAAATTCATCTGTTCTTAACTGAACAAACTTTAATTTTTCTTTCTTAACGAATGAGGTTAAGAAATTTATTAAAGCAGTCAGTTGTTCCTGTGAATTAACCAATGGATTACATGCCTGAGCACTTGTAACACTTAATAATCGTTTGCCTCTCAATACATTATTATGAAGCAGAAATGGAATTCCAGATAGAATTGAATCATTGGTATATTCACAGAGTATCATTTCCCGTACATTAAAAGTCCTCTTTAGAATTTTCATCCAGGCGGTAGAATGATAGATTGTACCAAATCTGTGTTTTTCAACAAATTCATCCCATTCATTATATCTGTTATTTGGTAAAAAGCCAATCATTTATAAAATAATCTTTTTTGGTTTTGAGTTAGCATCAACCCTATCTGATTTTTTAAATTGTAATACCGGATGAAAAGCCCATCTCGGAGGAACGAGATAATAAAATGTTTTTATCAGATTTCTCACGACGGATGCTTTTAGTTTAGATTTTTCTTTGAGCTTTCTGAATTTTGTACTGTCCTTTGGTATAGGAAGGAATGTTTTTATGTGCTGAAATCCAAATTGTTTAACAAAATCAATCAGCGATAAATAAGTAAAATATCTGACATGAGCATAAAATTCGTACCGCATCAGTTCTCCTTTGGTAAAATCATGAAAAGTTTTTCCCTTTATTACAAAAGGAATAACGAAATGTATGCCGCTATAATTAGGCACTGAGATAAACAGATCACCATCTTTTTTCAGAATCCTGTTTATTTCATTCATATGATGGTCAATATCAATTATATGTTCGAGAGTTGCCAGAGAAATAACAGCGTCAAAACACTCGTCTTCAAAGGGGAAATGAAGTTTGGAATTATCAAGATCAAATGAAGTTGTTTCCAATCCCAGTTTTCTGAGCGATCTGAGACTTTCTTCACTTATATCATTTGCTATTATTGTGCAGTCCGGATAAAGTTCTTTTATTCGTTTTGCAACAATTCCAATTCCGGCAGAAATATCTATAACTTTTTTGTATTTGCCCTGTTCGAAAATTTCAGGAAAAATTCTGTGTCTTTCGTGGTACCAGGGGTAATTTTCAAGTTCAAGACCCTTTAGTCTTTCATTCTCCAATGGTTGGGCATCAACTCGCATAATTTACTCTCTTTTTTAATAATAGTTTAGAGTTAATATATTTTGTAATATCAAAAACTCTTTTCAATAAAGGTTTGATATCCACCGGGTCATATATTGTATTAATTTTTTGATTAAAGTAAGGTTTTAAAAATTTTCGGAGTGAGTAGCTGCCTTTTATTAATGACGGCAGATACTCAATGATATCTTTTCCTGCATCGATCCAGTAAACACCTTTATCGTAATCAGAAATAATCTGAGGTAAAGAATTATCTATCAGGAATCTGTATGTGATATAAGGGAAATTATAACCACATTTTACCGCAAGGGGGGCAGATAAATTTTGTCTGCCATTTACTTCCATCAGGACATATTCGCCGGTTAAAGCGTGCCTTTTAAATTCCATACACGAGAATCCCGTATATCCGAGTTCATTGATGATTTTCTTACCTGAAATACGAACCTCAGGTATCCACTTACTTTCAATTACAACGGGAAATCCAATTTTTGAAGGCGAAAGTCTTATTTTTTGTGCTGTAAATTCAATAACAACTTCACCGTTAACTGAAAAAGTATTATAATTTATTCCACACTCATCATCTCCGGGAATAAATTCCTGAAGCATCATCTCCAATCCTGAATTGGCAATTTTTGTAAATGCATTTTTAAGATCCTTCTCAGAATTTATAAAAAGCATTTTTTCTTTAAATAAATTAAAAAACAAGTGACTGACAGAAGGTTTAAGAATGCATCTTCCATTCAGTATATCGAGATAGTTCAAGGCATCAGTAATATTTTTGGGGTGAAAAGTTCTGGGATATCTGACTGAAATTTTTTCGGCAAGCGCATAGGTATTTGTTTTTGTAATTATTTTATCGAGTAATTCGTAATCAGGAGCTTCAACTTTAAAGAATTCTGATAATGTATTTTTGAACTTTGAAACAGCAACTAAGGTCGGGTCGTCTGAAGCAAACAACACAGCGTTTTTATAGTCAGCTGATAGTTTAATAATGTGGTTTATAAAATTTTCTTCACTGATCAGTGGATTTTCAGCTTTGATTTTTTTAATAACAAATTTTGAGGATATTCCCATATCAAAGTCATTATAATATACGCTAACAACCGGAATATTTTTAATTCCCAAAGCTCTGATTATTCCCAATCCAATCTTGTGGCCACCCAAAACTATAGCCGGAAGTTTTTCCACCTTTTTAGTATACTTTAAATATTCCGGAAAATTTTTCTCATTCATATCCATTATACTTTCGTAATTCGAAAACCCATCTGTTGGTAAAAATTTTAAGGAACGATCCAGTCTTTTTATTGCTTATATTTTCAAGAAATCTGCTGATTCGAATGTTATATTTTAGTGAGAAGATTGGTTTCTGAAAAAAAGATATAGGACCAAAAGAAACATTTTTAAATTTATTTATCTGTAAATCAACTTCATCAAAAATTTCAGATAATTTTCTTAATCTGAATCTCTTATTTTTAAAATCGTGGTTCATCGAAACATCATTAGAAGCATTTCCGGCATTAATTTTTCTTAAACCAATCTTATGCAAAATATAATCAGCACCTCTCTTCAGATAGTAAGGATCAGTAAGAAATTTAATGCTAAGTAAATTAGGTGCTGATAGAAATATTCTACCATCAGGTTTAACTATTCTACTTAACTCTTTTAATGCTTTATGAATATCTGGCAGATATTCAATTACCCCAATACAAAGAACTGCATCGAAACTTGAATCCTGAAAAGGTAATTGTTCAATATTTGAAAGGCTTAACTTATGAAACTGATTTAACCGGTAATATTTTGCCTTACTCTTTGTAAGCATCCCAAAAGCTACATCATTACCGAAGACATTATGGTTGCGCGAAAGGAGTTGTTCAATATAATGTCCGGTTCCGCATCCAACATCCAATATTTTTAAAGGGCTGCCTTTTGAAAACTGTTCCACTAAACTCAAAGCATTTATCATCCTGGAGTCCAGTTCGTAAATCATAAAATTGGGTGGTGAATTTCTTTTTGAATATATCTCCTCCCAATATGAACTTCTTTTGGTAAAATGGTCAGACAGTTCCGATATTCTTTCGTAAGCACCCATATTGTTTTTCTTATTTTAACTAAACTCAAAAGTGAATTTTACCGGATAAATTAAATCAGATTCATCTGAAATCTGATTGCCGAAATCAGATCAGTTATTTTACCCCATGTGTTTATAAACAGTATTCCCGATAAATTTCAGAAGAGGTAACGGAGCATTTCTGAAAATCTTATTGTATATACCGGTAGTTTTACTATCAGGTGAAATAAATTTTTTATTTTTAATATCATATCTTGTTGTGTAAATAATCCTCTCATCAGCGCCAAATCCTGTTTTAAATCTTCGTAATCCTTCGTGGTTTGTTTCCGTTCTTCCGAAGTCAAATTCTTTATAACCCGATTTCTGATATTTCTTTATTGCTTCCCACATAAGTAAATGATTTGTTCCTTTGGGGAATTTGTCTGTTAATGATGCTCCGAATTTATAAAGCACTTTTTCTCCAATGGTAAAAAACATAAGCGCTGCTACCGGACGATTCTGATAGTAACCAAACAGAATTGTTCCTTTGCCAACGGATAAGATACTTTTATAAATATTTTTAAAGAATGAATTCGGTTGAGGAGGTAATCCGTGTTTTTTTCTGGTTAAACACTGTAAATAATAAAAAGTTCTTATACCTTTTAATGTATTATCCTCCTTTAAAATTATTCCCTCTTTTATTGCCTGCTTTATATTTCTTTTAGTATTCTCTGAAAAGTTTTTATAGAGGATATTTTCATCCCCGGTAATATCAAGGATATGCCTTAGATCAGTTCTGAACTGTTCGGTTTCAAAAGGAAACTTTGTTTCAGATGTTCTGAACTCAATATAATTCAGGCCATTAGATTCGCAATAATTAAAAATGAACTCTTTTACACTTTCAGACTCTTCAATTGAATTAAGTATCGGTTCACAGAAATCACTAAACGGTAATGAAACAAGTCTTTTACCAGTCAATTTACTTTTTATTTCCATGCAGGCAACAACCCCCTGAAGCGAATTTTTGTTACTCAGGGTAAAGTAAACTGGTTTATAGTGATAAGTTTTAACAAGAGTCTCAGCCCAATATGAAGTATGAAAGAATGAATAATCATTTAATCTGATAATTAGTTCATTCCAATTATTATAGTCAATAGGGTTTATTATTTGAACATCTGTATTTGGCAAAGTGTTAAATCGCTTTAATCAATCATCAGTTAAGTAATGTAGTCATGATGTCAATTAATTATTGCCCGGTGTCTGATCTTTAAATTTCAAATCAAATTCCGGTTTAATATTTTTTACCTGTTTTGCTTTACCATTTCCGTTTTTACTTCCATAACCATAACCATATCCATAGCGGTGTTTGTAGTAATATGAGTTTTCTATATCTGCGGCATTAACAACCAGTCCTTTAATATTAATCTGTGCATTGAATAATTCATTCATTCCCCATCTTACAGTGTCAATTAGTGAATGCTGAGGTCTTACGACAAGTATTCCGTTTTTAATTGAGTGAGAAAGCACAAGTGTATCAACAACTCTTGTTACCGGGGGTGTATCAACAATAATGAGCTCATAGGATGTTATATCTAGTGATTTAAACAACATTCTCATCCTTGAAGAGTTTAGCAAGGCACCGGAGTCGCCGCTTAATCCTCCTGCCGGAATTATATCCAGATATTTTGAAGCTACTGTGTAAATCTTTGGTGTGTTACCGTTTTCAAGATAGTCCAATAATCCGTTATTTAATTTATCAAGACCAAATAATTTTGAAAGCTCACCTTTTCTTAAATCTGCATCAATTAAAAGTACTTTCCTACCTTCGAGCGCTAATGATGCTGCGAGATTTGCAGTAACATTGGTTTTCCCGGAATTCTCCTCGCAACTGGTAATCATAATAAGTTTGTTTTCCGGCCCGAGTTGTTTGAATAATTTAGTTTTTAATAATCTGAATGTTTCTTTCAGTCCATCGTCATTTACAGTTAATAACGGAACTTTGTGATCAGATTTTATTGTTTCTAATGCCTTAACAGTTTCTTTTGAATATTTTGGAATAATTGATAGAACAGGAATCTGAAATTCCTCTTCAAGTTCATCTAAATTAATGTATTTGGTTCTTTTCAGCTCGAGTGTAAAGATCAGGAGAATGCCCAGGAATGATCCAAGTACTAAACTAATAATTACTATCATCGATTTTTTGGGCCAGGAGGGTGATTGCGGGATTTTTGCCTCATCAACAATGGAGATATCCTGAGGGCTTGAAAGTTCGGCAACTCTCATTGCCTCTCTCTGATCAAGAAGAATAGTAAATATTTTTTCATAAGTTGCCTTTTGTCGCAATATCTGTACGAGTTTATTTTCCTGCGCTGGTAAACTCTGGAGCTTTGATTCGTATTTCGACATCATATCATTAATTTTAAGTAATTTCTTCTCCAGAGTACTTATCATAATATTATATGCAGAAATAGTATTTTCATTAAAGTTGGCTAACCTTTGCTTCACCGATTCAATCTGTTCATCAATCGCTTTTACATCGGGATGATTCTCTGTTCTCTTCTGAAGCAGCTCAATTCTCTGAAGTTCAAGGTTTGATAATTGTCTCATCAGCTCGCCAAAAGGAGAATTGGTTTCACTATGTCCCTGTGGATTTAAATAACTTTGGTCAAAGAATCCTTTCTGAGCTAACTGATTCTGCAAATCGGCAACCTTGTTTTTATAATCACTAAGCAATAGGTCTGCAGAAACTTTTTCTGCTTCAAGACGGCTTAGAAATCCGACTATCTCCTGAGAACTTGCGTCAATAGACATTATCTGTCCGCTCGATTTAAAGTCGCTGAGAATTTTTTCTGCTTCCTGTAATTTTTCCTGAACTTCGAGTAATTGTTTGTCAACGGTATTGTACGAATATCTGATTGTCTGCTTTTTCTGATCCATCCTTGCTTCACGATACTTATCAACAACAGTGTTAGTTATCAGTGCAGCAGCATAAGCAGAGCTTGATGAGTAGCCGAGATTGAAAATATTTGTCTTACCAACCCTCGATACTTTTATACTTTTTGAAACACCAATGGCTGTTTCATTAATATCATTGACTGTAAAAATAAGTTCGCTTTTTACCGGGGCAGATTTCCAACTGAATTCTATTTTAGTATTTTCGTTTAAAGGTAGTGAATAAAATAAAGATGTATCTCTTTTAATTGTAAATCCCTCGATTGTATCAATTGCAGAGAATCCCTCAAGTTTTGGGACCTCAATATTGCTTTCAGATATTTTTTTACCTGTTAATAGATCAATCAGTTCATATTTATCTTCACTTTTCTTAACTATAGAAAAGTCACCGGTTATAAGATTTTCTGTATTGTTGAACTTTACTTTAAACTTTTCCGGAATCCTGAACTTTCTGGCATTCTTGCTTACGAAGGCGGGATCCTTCATTTCAACAAATGTTTTTTTTATTTCATAATTTTTATCATTACTGTTCCATTTAATTTCTTTTATGTTAACATATAAATCTAATTCTTTGGCAACTTCAGAGGCGACTTTAAATGTTTTAATTAACTCGAGTTCTGTTTCAATTTCGTCAGTTGATTGCAAGCTTAGAAGTGTGGAAATATCAGTACCGGACCCAAGCCGTCTGTCATTAGGGTTGCCTTCTTTTTTGAGTGTTGCGCTTGCCTCAAATAGAGGTGTTGCGGTAAAACTGTATATTAGTGCTGCAATAAAGAATGCACCAACTGTTGTAAATAATATTTTTTTATTCTTTGAAATTATCTGAAATATTTCAACAAGAGTTTTCTCCCTTTTGGGTACATTTTTGCTGCTGAATCGGAGAGGGATATATTCATCATTATTTTTATTCTGTTCCATAGTCATTTTTTAATTTGTTTAACGAATTAGTAAAGCAATAACTGTACTTAATACAGCAATACCGGAAAATATAATAGCATATTGCGAAGCATCAGCCCAAAAGCTTCTGGGTACAAATATTCTGTCTCCTGATCTTAATCCGAAATCGGCTGCTGTATTACCTTTAGCTGTCAGTTCGGAAACATTTAATTCAATTTCTTCATCACCGCGAAGTATATATATTTCTTTAGAAGCAGCGGCACCTGTAACTCCGCCAGCCAGGGCAAGAATTCCTGAAATCTTTTCGACATCTGTTACATAATAATAACCGGGGTTTCTTACTTCACCGAGAATATTAATTCGCAATAATGGTTGAACAGTAAGTTCAGGATTTTTATAAAGTGAATCATATTTCGTCACAATCTGATTTTTGATATATCTGAAATCCCGGTTTCTTGTATCAATGTTACCTATGAAAGGCAATTGTAATAAACCATCCTGCTGAATGTAATAATCGCCGGATATATTATCGTTTATGTTGTAAAAAATAATTCTTACTCCATCACCGGGATTTAAAATCTGACTATATGAATCTGTACTGGTTAATATAACAGCAAATAAAACAATAAATAATAAGTTTCTCATAATTCTTTCTGAGATGACACTCGATTTGTTGAAAGATTTGTCCAATTATTATGCCTATAATTTTGGTAGTATTTATCAAAACTCAATTCTAAAATTATTAAAATGAGAATAATATAAAAATATGTGTCAAACTTGTTATTTAATTGATGTTTAACATCAATCTGATTCATTGATTTCTGAGTTATTTAGTAACATACTTATTTTAGCATAGTATTTGACACAAAACTGATTCATTCACAATTTAATATAATTGAGGAGTAAAAATGCAAGTGCCTTTTCTTGATTTAAAAGCACAATACAATAGTATTAAGAAAGAAGTTAATGAAGCAATCCAAGAAGTTTTGGATAATACAGCTTATATTCTCGGAAACTCAGTTAAGAAATTTGAAACAGAATTTGCCAGAGCACATGATGTTAAACATTGTGCCGGGCTTAGTTCTGGCACTGATGGTAATCATCTTGCTCTCTGGGCATTGGGAATTAAACCAGGTGATGAAGTTATAATTCCCGCGAATACATTTATTGCAACTGCCTGGGGTGCAACTTTATGTGGTGCAAAACCGGTTTTTGTAGATTGTCATCCTGAAAGCTATAATATTGATCCGCAAAAAATAGAGGCAGCAATAACTCCAAAGACAAAAGCTATTGTTGCCGTTCATCTGTACGGTCAACCTGCTGATATGGATCCTTTAATAGAAATAGCTAAATCAAAAAATATTCACCTTGTTGAAGATTGTGCTCAATCTCATCTCGCTGAGTATAAAGGGAAAAAGACAGGCGGACTATCTGAAGCAGCATCTTTTAGTTTTTATCCCGGAAAAAATCTGGGTGCGTATGGCGAAGCCGGAGCCATCTGTACCAATGATGATGATTTGGCTGATTATTTCCTTAAGCTAAGAGAACATGGTCAGTCAAAAAAATATTATCATCAGACTTATGGTCATAATTATAGAATGGAAGGTATTCAGGGCGCTGTTCTTGGAGTGAAGCTTAAATATTTACCTCAGTGGACTGAAGCAAGAAGAAATGCTGCCCAAAAATATCGGGAACATCTTGGGGATTTTGATAAAATTAAATTACCGGCGGAAATGGATTATGCCAAACATGTTTATCACTTATATGTAATTCAGGTCAAGGCAGCGGATAGTGTCAGAGAAAACTCTCAGTTGAGGGATAAATTAAAAGATTACCTGCAGGAAAAGGGTATAGCGACCGGATTACATTATCCTGTTCCGCTTCATCTGCAGGAATGTTTCAGAGATTTAGGTTATAGAGAGGGTGATTTCCCCGAGACTGAAAAACTTGCAAATACAGGTTTGTCTTTACCAATGTTTCCAGAACTAACGGATGACCAGATTAGTTATGTTTCGGAGGCAATAAAAGAATTTTTCAGTAAGAATTAGTGTAGTAAAGTAATGTTGGCATTCTTATACTCTCTGAAGCGAAGCAATTCTGAGTTGAATTCCGGGATTCCTCCATTAGCCCGGTTATAATTTTAAGTAATAGCCGGGCGAATAGAATAGCATTTGTCTCATTCAGTAAATGTTTTAATGAATATCTCAGTTTGAAACCAGATTCAAAGATTTTTTAGCGAAAAATGAATGATAAAACAATTTTGAGTGGCACGATAGTGGCAAATTAGAAAATTCAGTGAGGGCAATTACTTAACAATCAAAACTTCAATATGCAAAGATTACTAAATTACAAAAGTGTATATGCTATATCGGATATTATTGTTTTATCATTCTCATTTTTTCTTTCTGTTTATTTTTTGAGAGATGAGTCCTCATTATCAATAATTGAATTTTATATAATACACCCTTTTATAATTCCACTGATCTTTCTGGTTGTTTCGTTCATAATCCTTGTCTTTCAATACAACGGACTATATCTGATAGATGTAATATTGAAGAGGACCAATCATGTTGCTGCCTTGTTGAAAGCGATTTATTTCAGTGCACTGACTGTAGTTTTGTTTTCTATGGCGCTTGACTTTTATGGGTTAACAGATTCAAGGTTATTGATATTTGTTTTTCTGTTGCTAAGCATCCCGCTGTTCCTTCTAATCAGAGTTCTGTTACTGAGGCAATTTTACATCGAGTTGAGCAAAGCTGGTTTAAGGAAAAATGTTCTTATAGTTGGCGATGGTGAAGCCGGAAAAATTCTTGCTACAAAACTTATCTATGAAAATCCGATAGGACTAAATGTGATTGGTTTTGTGAATGATAAGAAAAAAATAGGCGATTTTGTTATAAGTGATCTGAGAAATTTCGGAAAGTTGAGTGACCTGCCCTATCTTATTAAGGAATTAAAAATTGACGAACTGATAGTCGCAATGGATGAAGACGAAGATTATGAAAAGGTTTTTAATACTATTGACTATTGCAAAACCTTGGACACCAAAGTAAGTATAACCTCGGAAATATTTGATGTAATATCTGAAAGAATTAAAACTGAGAAGTACATTGATATTCCTGTTATTTCAGTAGATCCAAAGTATAATGATACTTTTACAATTACCCTTAAAAGGATATTTGATGTTGTTTTTGCCATAATTGGCCTGATAATACTTTCGCCGGTTATGGTAACAATTGCTGTACTGGTAAAATTATCTTCGCCCGGACCTGTTCTCTACAAGCAAAAAAGAATCGGACTATACGGTAGGGAATTTGATTTTTATAAATTCCGTTCGATGAAGCCGGTTGACGGAGAAGATGAAGAAAGAAAAAAGAAGATGATTGAGTTTATGAAAAAGGGTCAAACAGGTGGTAAAGACCTAAAAGTTGTTAATGAGAATAGAATAACCTGGATTGGTAGAATAATAAGAAAAACTTCACTTGATGAATTACCACAATTATTTAATGTAATTAAAGGTGATATGTCCCTTGTAGGACCTCGGCCCTGCCTTCCTTATGAATTTGAAAACTATACTGACTGGCAAAAAAGAAGAGTTAATGTTATGCCGGGTTGCACAGGTGTTTGGCAGGTTTGGGGAAGAAGTAAAGTTTCGTTTGATGATAGTGTTGTAATGGATATTTATTACATCAACAATATGTCACCCTGGTTGGATTTACAATTAATTTTTCAAACAATTCCAGTGATGCTCTTTTCAAGGGGAGCTCGTTAAAAACAAGAGGTTAATTTATGAAAGTAGGAATAATCGGGCTTGGTTATTGGGGCCCTAATCTTCTCAGAAATTTCTTAGCACAGCCGGATGTTACAAAAGTTATCGGTTGCGACCTGAACCCTGGAAGAATCAAAGCTAATAAACCAAAATTTCCAAACGCAGAATTCACAGAAGATTATGATCTGGTTTTAAAGGGGGATACAGCCCTGGTTGTAATTGCAACACCGGTTGCCACACATTACCCGCTGGCAAAAACAGCTCTTGAAAATGGTAAACACATTTGGGTTGAGAAACCATTTACTGCATCTGTAAATGAAGCTGTTGATTTAATAGAAACAGCCGAAAGAAAAAATCTGAAGATTTTTGTTGATCATACATTTATTTATAATGGCGCGGTTATTAAACTTAAAGAATTGGTAACTAAAGGAGAACTGGGCAATATTCTATATTTCGATTCAGAAAGAATTAACCTCGGTCTTTTCCAGAGGGACGTTAATGTTGTGTGGGACCTGGCTCCGCACGATCTTTCAATTATGTTGCATCTATTAGACAAACAAAAACCTAAAGCAATTACTGCTACCGGCATTGCAAATTTTAACGGAATGGAGAATCTTGCGCATATTTGTGTTTATTTTGATAACAATTGTTTTGCTCATTTTCATGTTAACTGGACTTCACCTGTAAAAATCAGAAGAATGATTGTTGGTGGGGATAAGAAAATGGTTGTTTATGATGATATGGAAAATATGGAAAAGATAAAAGTTTACGATAGCGGAATAGACATTAAATCGACAGAGAAAATTCATGAAGCGTTAGTTCAGTACAGAATAGGCGATATGTATTCTCCAAAAGTTCTTCAAACCGAAGCTCTTTCACTTGCATCAAGAGAATGCCTTGATGCCATAAAGGAAAATCGTCAACCAAAAACAAATGGATACGACGGGCTTGAAGTTGTTAAAATTCTTGAAGCCAGTGATAAATCAATTAAAAATATGGGTCAGATTGTTGAATTAGCAGATCTCATTTCAGTATAGTAAAAATTGTTGTGAGGAAATTCCTGTGGAGAAAAAAAATCTAAATAATGTTAAACTTGGGGAAAATGTTAAAATCTTCGATTTTGTAAATCTCTATGGCTGTTCGATAGGGGACAATACCAAAATCGGTACTTTCGTTGAAATTCAGAAGAACGCTACAATAGGGAAAAATTGTAAAATCTCTTCGCATACTTTTATTTGTGAAGGTGTACACATTGGAGATGGAGTTTTTGTCGGGCACAATGTTACTTTTATTAATGACAAAATTCCCCGCGCTGTAAATCCAGACGGTTCCCTACAAACCGAAGCTGACTGGAAGCTTGAAGAAACTTTTGTTAAAAATGGTGCATCAATTGGTTCATCCGCCACAATTTTATGCGGGGTTACTATCGGAGAGAATGCGATTGTTGGAGCTGGAGCAGTAGTTACAAAGGATGTTCCACCTAATACGGTAGTAGCAGGTGTTCCTGCGAAGGTGATTAAGAAATTGGCTTAGTTGATTGCTCTCACTTAACGAACAAATAAAGAGTCAGACCAACCAACAAAAAAAAGTAAAGCACTGAAAGATAGGTTTTAATCATACTTATCTTTAGTGCTTTTTTTCTTCTTAAGCTTTCTGATTTACCACTCTTTGTTACCTGAGTGGTTTGAAATTCTGCTAATCTTATTTTTCCAGCTGAAATCATTTTCATAATTGATTTTCGAAAAATTCGGAAAAAATTATACCATCTGATGATTTTCGAAAATCAAACGATTTCAGCGACTATTCTCATTTCAGGAAAAAATTACCTGCAGAATATTCCTCACTTGTTAGAATTAAAACAGTGTCCTTTTTCTATTTCTGCAAAACAATTCTTATTCTCCGGTTTTGCTTTCTTCCTTCCTCAGTTAAATTATTGGCTATAGGGAAATTATCTGCTAAGCCATAAATCTCAAATCTTTGAGGATCCAAACCTTTTGAAACAAGGTAATCGTAAACTGCTTTCGCCCTGTCGTATGAAAGTTTCTTGATAAAGGAAGCAGTTCCCTGACTATCCATATGTCCTTCAATTCGCCATCTGGTATTGGGTCGCCCTTTCAGGAATTTTACTAAATCGTTTAAGTGAACTGTGGCAGTTTCTTTAAATTTTGCTGAGTTGGATTGGAATAAATCATCTGCACTTAAAACCATTTCATCAATCGTTATGCCCAGTTCAACTTCATCAGGGCAACCATCCTCATCGAGGTATCCGTTAATCGTTTCAGGTTCATCAGGGCATTCATCATCTTTATCTGGAATTCCATCTCTATCATTATCTAAATCAGGGCATCCATCCTGGTCCTGGAAGCCGTCAATATCTTCAGCTTCATCAGAACACTTATCCAAATAATCCGGAATCCCGTCACCATCCATATCTGCATCAGGGCAGCCGTCGTCATCTTTAATACCGTTAAGGTCTTCAGGAATTCCGATGCAATCGTCAAGGTCATCGATTATTCCATCTCCATCACTGTCGAATTCTGGGCAACCATCTTCGTCTTTGTAACCATTAAAAGTTTCAGGTGCTTTTATACAATCATCTATGTCATCAGGAATCCCATCACCATCAGAATCTTTTTTTGCTAAAAGATTGTACGAAAATCCAAGTGTTATTGACAAAAAATTATCTTTGCTTTTTGACGCTGAAACATCTTCGAGATAATCAGTATTTGGTAGAAAGTACTCACCCTGAATATAAACAGAAATAGTATTGCTTATGTTATAGCGCATTCCACCACCAACCCCCAAATTGGAAATAATTCTCTCGTACTTACCATCTCTGCTAAAGGGAGCATTGGTTCCATTTTCAAGCTGAGGGTCAAAATTAAAATATGAAGCACTGAACATCAGATAAGGACTGACAATTTCAAAGACATCAAATCCTATATTTGTCGTTAATCCGATTTCGAAAAATTTGGTTATAATTTTTTCGGGTATATTCCGTAAACCATCATTTGTGCTGATTCTGTCGCGACTTTCCTGTCCCGAAACACTCCCTAAACCAGCCCTCAGCCCAAACCCGAGATTCATTCCAGAAACAGGATGAAAATTATATTCAGTTCCGAATCTGAATACTGAACTCGAGACCTGCTTCTTATAGTCGGTAAATCCTTGTGTAAAACCACCCTCGAGCGAAAGAAGAAATTTGTTTGTGACAAATTTCTGGTCGCTGATTTTTTTGTAATATGATTCATTCTTTACTTGTCCGAGGGTAGGAAATAAGTTGATCAGTAAAACAGATAGGATTAATGTTATATAGAAAAATTGTTTTTTTGTCATGATAGTAACCTGATTATTAAAATTCCCTTTTGACAAAATTAGCTTATTATTTTACCAACTTCAAAAATAATTGCTTATAGAAAAATATTTTTACACCCTGGCCATTTCTTCTCCGTTTCTTTCAGTGGCATTTACTTTGCATCTTACATGAAAAAAGTCTAGAGGTACTATGAAAATTTTATATTTAATTATCGGGATTCTGCTCATAAATATTCAGGTGTCTTATTCTCAAACATATTCAGATAAATGGGCTTTTGGAATTGGAGCAACATATCCAAGATTTTTTAGTGTCAGCGGTACTGATTTTTCGGGAAATGAAAATTATGGCGCTTATTTTTCTGTTGAATACTTCTTTAATGAACAGGTGAGCTTGAGATTGTTGAATAACTATCTGCGGTTGGAATCCAACTTTACCAGAATACCGGGCACTCAGATTCAATCACATTTTATGAATCAGTTTAGTTCGAATATTGATGTCATATATGAATTTATCCCTTGCCGTTCAGTTTCACCTTATTTGCTTTTTGGCGGTGGAATTACTTTCTTCAAAAATGAAAATTCTTATAATCCCGATCTTGACGATGACTTTCTTGGTTATCAGGCAAACTTTGGAGTTGGTGTCAGGTGGGGATTATCTGAATCATTTGCTCTCAGGACAGAAGCTGTTTATCATACTGCCTCAAACAATAAGATAGATGGTAATGATCGCTTTAATGAAAACTTTAAAGGCTTCTTTGGTGGGAATGGAGATACATATGGAAGATTCGATTTAGGATTGCTGTGGTACTTTTCTAAAGGTGATGTTTCTGATCTTTGTGAAAAGTGTCCTGAAGGTTTAAGAGAGATATATTATCGTGATTCGATAATCATTAAAGAGCCATTCGAAGTAATCAGATACGAAAAAGATACTTTAAAAGTGAAGGACCCGGTTTTATTCAATGTTCATTTTGAATTTGATAAGCACACATTATCACCGGAAGCATATCCGATTCTTGATCAGGCAGTTAAAACTCTTAATGAGTTTAGGAATGTTCAGATAGTAATTTCCGGCCATACTGATAGTTATGGCTCAGATGAGTATAATGAAAAATTATCTCAAAGGAGAGTAGAGACTGTTTACAATTATCTGATTAGCAAAGGTGTTAGTCCGAACAGAATAAATAAAAGTTGGTTCGGAGAGAAACAACCCATTCGTTCAAATGATAATGATATTAACAGGGCATTTAACAGAAGGGTTGAAATAAAAATTTCAAATTAACCTAAAGTAACTTTAAATCTGAGCAGTTCATCTTTCGGGTGAACTGCTTTTTTATTATTAAGAAATCTAAAAAATATTTGACCTATACATTTCAAAAAGAACAATATAAAAATTTCAGCAGGGAAGTATTGTAGTAAATACAATGCAGGAAGTAGTGATATCTCTGCTAAATTAGAATAAACGCTAAATAACTTTTTCCTTTAAACTTTCCGGTGTTATGTATTGATTAATACCACTTCAATTTACACCTTTTTTAGTATTTTCACATCCAATTTCAGGTAAATTAAATAATTCTTAAACCTGATTGTTTAATAAATTGTCAAATACAAAAGTTGAGAGAGAAATATGATTAAAAAATATCTGCTGTTAACATTTTTATTGATAGTAAATTTAATATTTCCACAAAACCGACAGGGAAATTTTCAGGGAGCTCAGACAAACGGAGTAATTACCGGAAAAATCATTGATGCTCAGACAAAACAGATAATTGAATATTGCAATGTTGTTCTTTTTAGTTATAAGGATTCCTCAATGATAAATGGAACTATTACTGATAGGGATGGCAATTTCATATTAAGTAACCTTAGACCAGGAATATATTTTCTTCGTGCTTCATACATTGGTTATGACAACCGAACAATTGATTCGATAAGAGTTACTCCCAGAGAGCCCGAGGTAAATTTGGGAATTATTGCACTTGATGAGAAAACAATAGAACTTTCAAATGTAGTTGTTACTGGTGAGAAGGAAGTAATAATTAATAATCTCGATAAGAAAGTAATCAATGTTGAAAAGGATTTAACAAATGTAGGTGGAACTGCCGTTGATGTAGTTCAGAATATTCCTTCAGTAAGTGTAGATGCAGATGGGAATGTTAGCTATCGTGGTAATCAGAATATCAGAATTCTGATAGATGGGAAGCCAAGTGAATTGCTGGGATTAGGGAGTGGTGATGTTTTATCGAATATTCCGGCAAGCCAGATTGAATCAGTTGAATTAGTTACTAATCCTTCTGCAAGATATGATCCGGAAGGCACGGGTGGAATACTTAACATTGTTCTTAAGAAGAGAATAAATGGAGGATTGAACGGCACTGTCAGCTTAACAGCCGGTACCGGTGACAAATATAATGGCTCATTAAATTTTAATTACAAATTACCTTCATTTAATTTTTTTAGTTCGCTTGATTCACGATTTGCTAATACTAAAAATACCCGTAACTCGCTCAGAACCAACACAATAAACAACATCATTTCTTTTAATGATCAAATCAATGATGGATTATTTAAGCATTTTGGTCATAATATTACAACAGGTGTTGATATTACTCTGGATAATTATAATACATTTACTTTTTCTTTTCGCTACAGGCGATTTGCTTTTGATAACGAAGGAATAAGTACTGTAAAAAATCTGAATGCAAATAATGAAATTACAAGATATTATACACGCTCTAGTGATGCTACGAGAAGAATGAGAGCTCAGCAATATACTTTAAGTTACAAAAGAACTTTCGATACCAAAGGTGCTGAACTTACTTCAGATGTAATTTTAGGTTTATTCAGAATGAATAGAAATGAACTTTTTGATCAAATCAATTTTGATCCAATTAGCTTAAATCCATTGGATGGACCTTCGTTAAAGCAATTAGGTTTATCCAATAACAGAAATAATCAGTGGACCATCCAGACAAACTATATAAATCCGATTCAAGATTTCGGAAGAATTGAGACAGGATTCAAAGTAACATTTAAAAATTTCAATTCTAAAAATAATTATCTTAATTATGATAATGCTCTTACAATCTGGCAGGAAGATCAGGGAAGAGCAACAGATTTTGATTATAAGGAAAATGTTTATGCGGCTTATGGAATTTACTCAAATGAAATTAGTGATTTTAAGTATCAGTTAGGTTTAAGATTCGAACAGGCGGAGGTAAAGGGTAATGAAAATTTAAGTAATTCATCTTTCTCAAATAAATATTTCTCAGTTTATCCAACCGTTCACCTTGTGCAAAGTCTGCCCGATTTTCAGGAAATAAAATTAAGTTACAGTCGAAGAGTTGAAAGACCTGATAACAGAAGACTTAATCCTTATGTTGACAGATCAGATTCACTTAATATTTCTTATGGAAATCCCGAACTAAAACCCGAATATATAAATTCTTTGGAATTTGGTTACTCAAGATTATTTGGTAAAACTGCTCTTACATCATCAATTTTTTATCGGAACACCATTGATGGAATAACAAACTATACATTTATAAATGATAATGGCATTTCTGAAACTACCTGGCGCAACCTTGCAAAAAGTAATTCCTATGGGCTTGAATTAACTGCAAGTACAACTTTGTTAGAAATAATCAGAACTAATGCAAGTTTTACTTATTTCAGGAATGATTTTGAAGGATTAGGTATTTCAACAACTGATTATTCGTGGTTAGGTAAACTGAATACTTCATTCGTTTTCAGCAAAGATTTTAATATTCAGTTCATTCTTAACTATAATGCACCAATGGTAATGGCTCAATCAAAAATGAAAGAGCAGTTTTCTGCTGATTTTGGTTTGAGAAAAGATTTCCTCGATAATCAACTATCACTGACTTTTAGAGTTAGTGATATTTTCAATACACGTAAATGGGAATCTGAAACCTTGGGTGAAAATTTTATCACTACATCATACAGAAAAATGGAATCAAGAGTTGCTTATATAGGTTTAACATATCGGTTAAATCCTGCGGGCAACAATAATCGGGAAAGAGAGCGAAGGCCAAGGGATGAAGAAGGAATGGATGAATTTTAATTGATGTAAACAAATTTGAAAAAGGGTTCTTTAAGAACCCTTTTTTGTTTTATAAATGTTCAAAAGCTTCTCAGCTGCCTGAGTTGGAGTAATTTTTTCATAAAGAATTTCTGATTTAACAGAAGGAATTTCTTTTTTCACTTTTTCATCATTATAAAAATCATCTCTTAACTTATCCTCAATCATTCTGAATACCCAATCAATAGTTTGTTCTTTTCTTCGCTGATCAAACACACCTGATTTTTTTGTGAAATGTTCAAACTTTTTTATTTCATCCCAAAGTTCCTTAATTCCCGCACCTGTAATTGCAGAGCCGATGTAAGCTTTGGTCTGCCAGCCTTTTGTTACAGGTTGAAGATAATGAAGCGCGTTATTATAATCACTCTGAGCAATCAAAGCTTTTTTATAATTATCACCATCCGCTTTATTAATGAAAATAGCATCACACAGTTCCATTACACCTCTTTTAATTCCCTGAAGTTCATCTCCAGCTCCGGCGATTAAAACAAGCAGGAAAAAATCCACCATTGAACGGACTGTAACTTCACTTTGTCCTACACCGACAGTTTCAATTAAGATGATATCAAATCCTGCTGCTTCACAGATTGTAATTGTTTCTCTGCTTTTTCTTGTAACTCCGCCAAGAGTTCCACCGGAAGGAGAAGGCCTGATAAAACAATTTTCTTCCTTGGATAATTTTTCCATTCTCGTCTTGTCACCAAGAATACTTCCTTTAGTAACAGTACTTGATGGATCCACGGTTAGCACAGCAACTTTATGTCCCTGCTGAATCAAATACATTCCAAGTGCTTCAATCAAAGTGCTTTTACCTGCACCGGGCACTCCGGTTATTCCAATTCTTAATGATTTGCCTGAGTGAGGAAGAAGTTTCTTTAGCACTTCCTGTGCAGTGTCGTGATGAGAAGGATTGTTACTTTCAATTAAGGTGATTGTTCTTGCGAGGATATTACGGTCAAAATTTAAAACACCGTTAACATAATCATCCACAGACAGAGTTTTTCGTTTGACTTCATTTGAGCTTAAACTTGATCTTGAAGCCGCCTTGCCGGCCGGCAGGTCTTGTGTACCTTTTACAACACGCACGGCAAACTTGCCAGCAATTGTAGGATCATCATCTGCATTTTCAGGTACCCAATCGGGTTTATATGTGTTTGGTTTTTGTTTTTTCATCTTATTCTGGTTCTTATACAAGGTAAAAATAATCAATTTACCTTGAAATTGAACCAAATTAAGGAAATTGTTTGAAGGTAGGTCTGAATCATTTCTTAGGAAAATGTGAAACAAATCTGCCTAAGAATCGATTCATCATGTATCACCTTTTTTTACTGCCAATTTGCAGCTTTGAGAGAAGTTTAAGATTATTTTTTTTATATGATTGATTCGAAAGGAGGGTGAGTATAAAATGTCTGAATTTTTATTGATTCATTTAATGATCGATATGAATAAAAGCAAATGGCACACAGATGCCACTGATAAAACATATTTTCACTGATTAGATCAGTGGAAATCAGTCCAATCCGCATCATCAGAGTTCTATTGCTTTAAAACCTGTGCTTAATCAACTCCATTATCTTTTTACCTGCTTCGGGAATTTTTGTACCCGGACCGAATATCGCGGATGCACCGTGTTCATAAAGAAAATCATAATCCTGGGCAGGAATTACACCACCGCAAATTACTATTATATCTTCTCTGCCGAGTTTCTTTAGTTCTTCAACAAGTTGGGGTAAGAGTGTTTTATGTCCACCTGCAAGTGAACTCATACCCACAACATGAACATCATTTTCGACTGCTTGTTTTGCAGTTTCTTCAGGTGTTTGGAAGAGAGGACCAACATCAACATCAAAACCCATATCGGCATAAGCTGTTGCAACTACTTTTGCACCGCGGTCGTGCCCATCTTGTCCCATCTTAGCAATCATAATTCTTGGACGACGACCTTCTTTTTGAGCAAACTCATCCGTCATTCTTCTGACTTCTTCAAAGAGTTTGTCGTCCTGAGAATATTCACTACTGTAAACTCCTGAAATTGTTCTGGTCACTGCCTGATACCTTCCGCTTACTTTTTCGATTGCCTGAGATATTTCACCGAGTGTGGCTCTTTTTCGTGCTGCATCAATTGCAAGTTCAAGTAAATTGCCATTTCCGGTCTCTGCACATTTGGTAATTGCTTCAAGTGCTTTTTGTGCATCAGTTTCATTTCTTTTTTTCTTTACTTCCTGAATTCTTTTGATCTGATTCAATCTGACAGCAGTATTATCAACCTCAAGAATTTCAATTGGCTCTTCCTTATCAAGTCTGTATTTATTTACACCAACTATCGTTTCCTTACCGGAATCAATTCGTGCCTGTCGTCTTGCTGCTGCTTCTTCAATTCGCATTTTAGGAATTCCGGCTTCAATAGCTTTTGTCATTCCTCCGTAGGATTCAATTTCGAGGATATGCTCCCAACCTTTTTGCAAAAGTGCATCAGTTAATGCCTCAACATAATAAGAACCACCCCAAGGGTCAATAACCTTTGTGATTAATGTTTCATCCTGCAGATAAAGCTGAGTATTACGGGCAATACGAGCTGAGAAATCAGTTGGTAGAGCAATTGCTTCATCGAGTGAATTTGTATGTAATGATTGTGTATGGCCTAATGCAGCAGCCATTGCTTCAATAGTGGTTCTTACTACATTATTGAAAGGATCCTGTTCGGCTAAAGACCAGCCTGATGTCTGTGAGTGAGTTCTTAACGACATTGACTTTGGATTCTTCGGGTTAAACTGCTTAATTATTTTTGCCCAGATAAGTCTTGCTGCACGAAGTTTTGCAACTTCCATAAAATAGTTCATTCCTTCTGCCCAGAAGAATGATAATCTTGGCGCAAAATCATCAATATCCAATCCGGCTTTAATTCCTGTTCTTACATACTCTAGTCCATCTGCAAGAGTGTAAGCCATCTCGAGGTCTGCTGTTGCACCTGCTTCCTGCATATGATATCCTGAAATAGAAATGCTGTTGAACCTGGGCATATTCTTAGCCGTGAACTTGAATATGTCAGCAATTATTCGCATTGACATTTCAGGGGGATAAATGTAAGTATTGCGAACCATATATTCTTTAAGGATATCATTTTGAATTGTTCCGCTAAGTTGCTCAGGTTTTACTCCCTGCTCTTCAGCAGCAACAATATAAAATGCCATAACAGGAATAACAGCACCATTCATAGTCATCGAAACTGACATCTTATCAAGCGGTATCTGATCAAACAGAATTTTCATATCTTCAACGGTATCAATTGCAACACCTGCTTTACCAACATCTCCGATTACTCTCGGATGGTCGGAATCGTACCCGCGATGAGTAGCTAAATCAAATGCTACTGATAAACCCATTTGTCCCTGTGCAAGGTTGCGACGATAGAATGCATTACTTTCTTCAGCGGTAGAAAATCCTGCATACTGTCTTACTGTCCAGGGTCTCTGAACATACATCGTAGAGTATGGTCCCCGAAGAAATGGAGGTAAACCGGATAAGTAATTAATGTGTTCAAGATCTTTAATATCATCCTGTGTGTAAAGAGGTTTAACAGGAATTTTTTCCATTGTTTCCCAAATAAAATCTTCAACAGATTTTCCTGTTTCCTGTTTAAATTTTTCTTTCCACTCACTTCTGGAAATTTCTCTTGAGGATAAGTTGAGTTTTATGTCTTTGAAATTTGGTTTCATAGCTTTTGTACTTTTGAAATTAAAGTCATCCTTTAGCTTGTTGAAGAATGATCGTTTATATTTACTGAAAAATGGTCACATTCCGATAAGCTCAATGTGACAACAAATAAAATTATTTTTATAAATAATGCTGAATCAAGTTCAGCAGGACTAAGGTACTATTCAGTATCTATTCTTTCCAGCAATCCGGATATTATCGAATGTGCATCAGAACCGAGATAAATGAATTCATCAACGCCTGATTTTTTATGCAAATCAATTTGGTCCTTAGGATAACCTGCTAAAATAATTATTGTTTTTGGTGAACATGATTTAATCCCTTTAACAATCGGAGGAACGATTTCCGGATAAGTATTATCTGTTGAGCAGATTGTTACTATTTCTGCGTTTGATTTTAATGCTTCCGCTATTGCTTCCTCTGGATTCGAAAAACCATTTGATGGATACATTACTTCAAATCCGCCGACTTCAAAAAAGCCCCTCGAAAAATCTGCACGGGCTTTATGCTGTTTTATTGGACCCATTGTTGCAAGGAAAACTTTTGGTTTATGACCGGTTTTCACTTTGTAATTTTCTGCTGCAAATCTCAGTTCTTCAAAAATTTCAGACGCACGATGAATGTTAAGCGGCTTAACTTTAATTTCTTCTTTCCCTGATGATCGAATTGAACTTGCAACTTCACCTATTGCAGCCCCATCAATATAAGCTTCGATAGCGCTTTCAACTAAATCGTATGACTTTGAATCAGCAATCTTCTGAAGTTTTTCAAGAATTGATTTATGTTTTTGATCATCTCCGCTTATTCTGTATTTCTGGATGTATTCAACTCTCTTTTTATAGATCTCATCAAAGTTTTGTGTTTTAGTTTCCGATAATTTTTCTTTGGGATTTGCATACATATTTGTTCCCACTAAAACCGACTTTCTTTTTGCATAGTCTTTTTTTCTGGCTTCAGCAGTTTTAGAAATTTCGTCCTGAATGAATCCTTGTTTAATTGCGTTCAGCATTCCTCCCATATCCTGAATTTTAAGGAAAAGCTGCCATACAGACTCAGCAATCTGAGCAGTAAGACTCTCAACAAAAAATGAGCCTGCGGCAGGATCAATAACATGGTCTAAGTGAGATTCTTCTTTAAGTATTATTTGGGTATTCCTCGCAATTCTTCTGGAGAAATTATCCGGTACATTAAAGACCTGATCGAAAGGACAGGTTGTAAAAGCGTCAACTCCGCCTATAACGGCTGAGAAAGCTTCAGTGGTTGCTCTAAGAATATTAACATAAGGATCAATTATTGTTTGATTGTATTCGGTTGTTTTACCGTGGATATAAATTTTTCGGTTCTCTTCAGAAACATTATAAGCTTTCAGGATATTATTCCAAAGAATTCTCGCAGCACGGAATTTTGCTACCTCCATAAAATAAAAAGAACCAATACCAAATCTGAAACAGATTCGTCTTATGACATCATCCAATGCTAATCCACGAATTACCATCTCTTCGAAATATTCAATGGCAGTAGCAAAACAGAAGGCAAGTTCCTGAACAGCGCTTGCACCTGCGTTACTGAAATTTATTCCACTTACACTAATAGTTCTGATCGGTGAATTAGAGCGGATCATAAGTTGAGTAGAAAATTTAATCTCATCAAAAATTTGTTTGAGTGAATATGGAAGATAACCGTGTCTTAAAAGGAAATCATAGGGATCAGATGTAATCGAACCTTTAAGATTCATCAGACTAATTCGAAGTTCTCTGGTGAACGCTGCAAAAAGCAGTGTAAATGGTAAAGCAGAAAATCCCGCATTAATGTGAATCGGATGTTCGGTTAAGTCGATATTATCAAACAATACCTGCATTTTCCTGATGCCGGAAATTGAGAGTCCGCCTTTTCCAACCTCTCCGGGTCTGGATTGATCTGCATCAATACCAAGTTGCGTTGGCAGATCAAGATTAATTACAATCGAATTCAAACCTCGTTGTAAGTCAGAACGAAGAGCTTCATTTATTTCTTCAGGAAGTGCATAAGAATATTCCTGCGCAATTTCCCACGAACCTGAATGATACCCGGATGCTCTGGTTCCTCTTACAAAATTATCGAAGCCGGGATAGCTATTAAGGAAAGGTAAGTTCTTTAAATCTTCAGAAGTATAAATTGGCTTAAGAGTAATACCCTCGTAAGTTTGAGTAAATAACTTTTTCTCAAATAATTCACCTTTTAAATCAGCTTCAACTTGTTTTTTCCATTCTTCAAAAGATTGGACGGGAAAGTCTTTTTTAAGATCTGGTTTATCACCCAGTTTTATTTCTTGGGACATTGAAACTCCTGAATTCTGAAAATTTGTATTGTAAAATTACGAAAAATTTAATGCAATAATTTCTGATTCAGGTAAGGGAAAGTAAAACTTAAAATTGCCAGAAATCTCTTTTAATTTTTGATTCATAATCTTATATTCAAAAAGGATTTCCTGAGCATATATCTAATAAAAATTTTTAATCAGATAATTTAATTTCAATGAAAGATAAACTCTTTTCGAAGTTACTTCTAAGTCTGGTGCTCTGTTTTTTTCCGTCTTCGTATAACTTTTCCCAGATTAACGATCTGAAAGTAAGTTATTTTAATGTTGATCACGGGCTTTCTCAAAACCAGGTGTTTACAATTTATTCTGATAGTAAAGGGCTACTCTGGATAGCTACACAAGATGGATTAAACCTTTATGATGGTTACTCTTTCAAAGTGTATAGACACGAACCCGGAAATGAAAACAGCTTACCTGATTACGCAGTAAACGCAATTTGTGAATCAGATACAGGAATATTCTGGATTGGAACAAGAGAAGGATTAAGCCGATTTGATCTGCGTTCAGGAAATTTCACACATTTTACTCATAATAAAGATTCATCAAATTCACTGATAGATAATCACATCTGGGTAATAGTTAAAGACGATGAAAATACACTTTGGATAGGCACAAAAGATGGACTTAGTAATTACAACCCTTTGACAAATAAATTTATTAATTATAAAGCAGCCAATGATTTTTCCAACACTATAAGTAATAATTATATCTTTACTGCAGTTAAGGATGATGAAAACATCTGGTTTGGCGGATGGGGTGGAGTAGACAGATATAACCTTAAGGAAAAAAAATTTTACAACTACAAATTAAATTCCCAAAATCCCAAATCAGTTTCTGAAAATGGAGTGATTGATCTTCACATTCAGGATGATGTTTTATGGATAGCATCATATTCTGGTCTTTACAGTATGAAGTTAAATGATGAGGAGGGAGACAAGTTTGTAATAAAAAAAATAAAACTGGATGAAGATCCTAATCTGTCAGTTCGTTCATTATGCGGAAGTTATGATGGAAAAATCTGGATAGGCACAATCAAAAAAGGAATTTTTCTTTTCGATCCGCTTTCGGGAGCTAAAATTAATTACAGAAAATCAAATCGTCCAGGCGGTTTAAGTGATGATCATATAAATGCATTATTCGAAGATGAGAACAAGATTTTATGGATTGGTACTTTTTCAACCGGGCTAAATAAATTTAACCGAAACTCTGAGCGTTTTGGAACATTAATTTTACCGAACAAGCAAAATGGCGGGAATCATTCTGTAAGTTCTTTATTGGAAGACAATAAAGGCAATCTGTGGATTGGTACAAAATCAGGTGACATATTTAAAATATCAAACCGTTTTTCCTCAAATACTAATTACACAAATTATACTGCAGAAAAGAATTTGAAGATTTACTTCAGTCAACTTGAAATTAAATCATTAATTGAGGACAAAAATGGGATAATTTGGGCCGGTTCTTTTGGAAGCGGCATTTATTTGATTGATCCTAAAACAGATAGAGTTGAAAGAATTATTCAGGATCGAAAAAATCCGAACTCATTGTCTAATGATTTTATCCATTCAATTATTCAGGCACGAGATGGAACTATATGGATTGGAACCGGAGCGGGAGGATTAAATAAGTACGTTCCTGACAAGAAAACTTTTACACGATATATTTATGAGGCAAACCAAAAAAACACAATCTCTTCTAACGAAATATCCGCCGTTTGCGAAGACTCGCAAGGTTTTATTTGGGCAGGAACGACAACAAAAGGATTGAACCGAATAAATCCTGCCACAGGCGAGATTGAAACATACAGGCACACTGTCAGTGATGTTACTTCAATCAGCAGCAACAGAATTAATTGTTTGTTCATTGATAAAAAACAAAATCTGTGGATTGGAACATTTGGTGGTGGATTGAATAAATGGATCCGTGAAACAAATTCTTTTGAACATTTTACAAGCAAAGATGGTTTGCCCAGCAATATTGTTAACTCGATTGTCGAAGATAGATTTGGCAATCTCTGGATTAGTACAGATAAAGGAATTTCGTTATTCAGAGTTAGTGAAAGAACTTTTAAAAATTATGATGTAGATGATGGGCTTCAGGGGAATGAGTTCCTGCAGTCCTCCGGGATATCAGGTACGGCTGATGGAAAAATATATTTTGGTGGTGTAAACGGATTGAATTTTTTCGATCCCCAAAAACTGTATGAGAAAAGTAAACCAGCAAAACTTACATTTACGGATTTTAAGGTTTTTAACAGATCAGTTATACCAGGTAAAGATTCCCCTCTAGAAACAAATATTCTTTATGCTAAAGAAATACAATTATCACACGATCAAAACTTTTTCACTATCGAGTTTGCAGCTTTAGACTTTACTAATCCGGATAAAACACAATACGCATATAAGCTTGAAGGATTTAATGACGAATGGATAACTGCCGGAAAACAGAGGTTCGCAACATTCACTAATCTTGATCCGGGCGAATATTTACTTCGTGTGAAATCAACAAACAGTGATGGTGACTGGAATGAGGATGGAATTACATTAAAAGTAACGATACTTCCTCCCTGGTGGCAGACCTGGTGGGCGTATTTGCTATACACAATTTTTATCGTTTCTGTTTTATACTCTTTCCGGCAATACGAAATGAAGCGGGTCAGACTCAGGAATGAGCTTAAACTTAAAGACTTTGAATCTAAAAAACTTCAGGAGGTTGATCAGCTTAAATCACACTTCTTCGCTAATATTTCTCATGAATTCAGAACTCCATTGACACTCATTTTAGGACTTATTCAAAAATTTGAAATGAAGACCTCCGATAAAAATGCCCTCGAGGATTACGGAATAATGAAAAGAAATGCACTGCGTTTGCTTCAACTAATTAATCAACTTCTTGAACTATCAAGAATAGAAAGCGGAAATGCAAAATTATCTACAAGGGAAAACGATATTGTAGCATTTGTAAAAAGAATCTTTGCCTCATTTGCTTCTTATGCAGAACAAAAAAATATCAGATTGCTTTTTAATAATAAGCCCATTAACACCGGGACCTCAGAAAAAATCTTGCTTTACTTTGATAAAGATAAAATGGATAAAATAATTTCAAATCTGATTTCCAATGCGGTTAAGTATACACCTGATGGTAATGAAATAGAGGTTAAGGTAAATACACAACAGGACTCCGTAATTATAAAAGTTATAAATACTGGTGTAACAATTTCGCAAGCTGATATTATTCATTTATTTGACAGATATTATAAAGTGCACAGCGCCGAAAGCGGATTATTCGAAGGAACAGGACTAGGTCTTGCTCTTGTTAAAGAATTGGTAGAACTTCACAAAGGGCAGATAACTGTTACAAGTGAATATGATGTAACCGAATTTGCCGTCTTGATTCCTCTCGGTAAAGCACACCTTAATGCCGATGAAATCGCAGAGCCATCAGAAGAGTCTGATAAGATTTCAGATAGAATTAATTTAAGTGAACCAGAGCTTTTGCAGACTTATAAACTTCGTGATGAAAGTCCGATATTAGTAGGTGAGAAGGATTTAATCCTTATTGTGGAAGATCATAACGATCTGAGAAAATTCATTAAAGATAATCTTTCAAATGATTTTAATATTATCGAAGCTTCAAATGGAAAGGATGGATTGGAAAGCGCAATTGATAAAATACCTGATTTAATTATTAGCGATATTATGATGCCTGAAATGGACGGTTATACTTTTTGCAAAAAAATTAAATCAAATGAAAAGACAAATCATATACCTGTTATCTTGTTAACAGCAAAAGCTTCAACCGAAAATAAGCTTGAAGGACTTGAGCTTGGTGCCGATGATTATCTGATTAAACCATTTAATCCTGATGAGCTGAGACTACGCGTACGGAACCTTATAAAAACGCGTGAGGAATTACGAAAAAAATTTACTTCTGAAATGATTCTTAAACCAGCTGAAGTAATTGTGCCTTCATCTCAGGTTCAGTTTATAGAGAGATTAAAGAGTATTATTGAAGCAAATATGGAAAATGAATCATTCGGAGTTGATCAGCTTTCTGATGAAGCCGGAATGAGCCGTTCTCAGTTGCACAGAAAACTTAAAGCAATTACAAATCAATCAACCACAGAATTTATCAGAAACTTTCGTTTACAACGCGCAGCTCAACTGATTTTGCAGGATGTGGGAACTATGGCTGAAATAGCTTATAAGGTGGGATTTAACAGTCAGGCTTACTTTAATAAGTCATTTCAGGAATTTTTTGGCTGTTCACCTACAGAGTATAAGAAAATTAAAAATAAGAGCTGAATTTTCTCCAAAATCAGAACATCATCTCTCCGTGCAACAATGGTTAAAACATTTACAACATTAGTCAAAATAGTTTAAAACACTAAATTCTTCTGCAACAATTCTTAAAAAGTTTGCATCAGTGCTGAAATCCTTCGCCTTCATTATAAACTAAGTTTGCTACCGAAATTTCTTCCGGTTTTTATTATCTGTAAATAAAGTCTCGCAGCCGGGAAATTAAAAACAAACAAATAATCATTAACAAACAAAAAGGAGGATGATATGAAACGTCATCTGGTTTTCTTGTATGGAGTAATCAGTTACTTCATTTTCTTTGGGGTGTTCTTATATCTGCCCGGATTTTTAGGAAACTTTTTAGTTCCTAAAAGTATTGATTCACCTTCAACCGGACCATTTGGTGAAGCATTATTAATAAATGCCGGTTTACTTGCGTTGTTTGCTGTTCAACATAGTGTAATGGCACGCAAGCCCTTCAAAGACTTCATAACTAAATTTATTCCGAAGGCTGCTGAAAGAAGTACATATGTGTTATTCTCCAGTCTCGCCGTTATTCTTTTATACTGGCAGTGGAAACCAATGGGTGTTGCAATCTGGAATGTACAGGGCACTCTTCTCGAACCAATATTAAATGGTTTAATGATTACCGGTTGGTTAATAGTTCTTGTCACAACCTTTCTGATTAACCATTTTGATCTTTTTGGTTTGAGACAAGTCTGGCTTTATTGGAGAAAACAGGAATACAAACCTTTAGGATTTATGACTCCGGGACCATATAAGGTAATTCGTCATCCGCTTTACTTCGGCTGGTTGCTGATGTTTTGGTCAACTCCTGTAATGACGATTGCTCATCTTGTGTTCGCAATAGCTACAACTGCTTATATCTTCATAGCAATAATTTTTGAAGAGAAAGATCTTATAAGAGAACACGGGAAGAAGTATATAAACTATCGAAGGAGTGTTCCAATGATTTTTCCTTTTGGTAAAAAATCGAAATCATCACAACCTGCATTGGGCGAAGCAGAGTAACTTAGTTTAACTCACCCCTTCTCTCATTAAGAGAAAGGGATGAGGATTTAGTTAAATATTAAACGGAGATGTAAATGAAATCAATTGAAGCTGCTTTAGACCGGCTATCATCAAAAAACCTGATAGTTAAATTTTATAAATACTATATCATTGACAGTATTTTGATCACTAAGCGGGAAGGCTTTAAATCTCTTATAAAGAAAAGAGGGTGGAAAGTTTTTGCAGTAGTAATCGCATATTACACAATCAGAGATACAATTCTCTACATCTTAATTCCGTTTCTGATTGCGAAAGGTATTTTTTAAAAGTCTAAAAGTATTGGCAATGAATAAAAAAGAAAGCAGAAAATTTTTTACTAAAGAATTTGGAAGAGTAATGATTAATCCATACACACTGTCTTTTAAAGATAAAAAGCTTAATAATGAATTCATCGATGATGTTGCGGTGAAGTCTAAAAGAGTAATCCGACTATCGATGATATTTGCAATTATTATTTATGTTGTGTTTGGGTTGATTGATCAGGAAATCGTTTTGGAGCCACCTGATAAGTATTACCCTTACCGGATGATTGGTATCGCACAATTTACATTCGTTATTCTTTCGACTTATTTGCCTTTATTTAAAAAATATTCTCAGGCAATCTTATCATCAATTGTTCTGATAGGCGGATTAAATGTATTGATGATTTCATTAGATAAAGGAAATAATCTTTATGCAGGACTAATACTTACAAGCATTTACGCTCATAGTCTGTTAAGATTAAGATTCATCTATGCAAGTTTAACTACCTGGATTTTAATCATAGCTTACTTCATAATTTTAATTTTCAGAAATAATGTGTCATCCGGTGTAGTAATAAATAATGCATTTTTTCTAATAACCAGCAATCTTCTTGGAATGGTAGCCAGTTACAGCATTGAATATTTTATGAGATTTGCTTTCTGGAAATCGCACATAGTAAACGTTAAATCATCAGAGTTGGAAGCTGAATATTCAAGAAAAAGTGCAGAACTTGAATCTGCCAGACAGATACAGCTCTCAATGCTTCCTCAGTTGCTTCCTGAACATCCGGATTTGGAAATTGCTGTAACGATGCAGACTGCTTCAGAAATTGGAGGCGACTACTATGATTTTCATCTCGCTGAAGATAACACACTTACATTCGCAATTGGCGATGCAACCGGCCACGGTGCTAAAGCTGGTGCGATGGTTACTGCAATTAAAACACTTTTTTCAAATTATGCACCTTACATGGAATTAACTGAATTCCTTAAAAAGTCTAACCACTTCATAAAGCAAATTAAACTTCCGAATCTTTATATGTCACTCGCTATCGGGAGGATAAAAGATGATGTGCTTGAAATATCCGGTGTCGGTTTACCACCATTCTTATTATTTAAAAATGCTTCAGCTTCAATAGAGGAACTACCACTTAAGGGAATACCATTAGGAAGCTTTACCAACTTTCCGTTTTTGAAGCGTACTATAAAATTAGGTCCCGGTGATACTCTTGTTTTTATGACAGACGGTTTACCCGAACTCTTTAACAGCGAAAAAGAAATGTTTGGTTACGAAAAGATTAGGAAAATCCTGTCAGAGAGTAACCGGAAGTCTGTTAAAGAAATTCTTGAAGAAATTAAAAACAAAGCATACGCCTGGAGTGATCATCAGCAGGATGATATAACTCTTATGATAATCAGAAAGAAAGAAAAATTATCCCACAAAAGTTTATCGGAAGAAAAGAACATTGATTTAAGTTTTAACAACGGAGCATTGAACTGAATTTAAAAGTCACTTATTGTGAAAAGAAAGTTTTGCTCCAGATTATTTATTTAACCAAAATTTTTCTTTAATGAATACTCAATCAGTTTGTAAACGATCTTTTCAAAAGGAGATTTGAATTATATGCCGATGCGGACAACAGCAACATTTAATCAAAGACAATTCTTAATGGATTTATTTAAAATAAAAGAGTTGGTTTGCACAATAAAGTGCGGTGAAATTTGTTCAATGAATGCCCATGGGTCATTTGAATTATTTGAAAAACATTGGCTTAATGTAGAAAAACATCCTGTTGAAACTATGCTGGTATTGAAAGAAAACTCATTATTAAATTCTTATAAAGAACCTCCCGTTCATTTTCATATTGACTGGAATGAGATAAGGTATGTAATTATCAGGCAAAGAAGATTAGATTTAATTGATATGGATTATGAAATTGTCTTCTGTAATAAATGCGATACCAGTACCAGAGTTTTTTGGTTTTATGCAAGAGAGGATTCTGCTTTACAGGCGTTCATTGCAAAATGGGGGTATGGTTGGATTAATCTATATGATAACCTGATTGGAATTTCTTTAACATCAGAGTTATTTGAAAATAAACATCACTAAAATTTTTGAAAAGCAGTATCAGTACAGTAAAAGTTGAATTACGAATATCATAATTTTTTGAAATTATTAAGTCAAATATCCACTCAAAGAATCTCACACCCATTTGAACAATACTTAGCTTAAATGGGTGTGGATTCTAATGTTATCCATTTGTTGTAAGGTAGTTTTATTCCCTAATTTATATATCCGGTTGTTAGAATTTTATTAACTTTTTTATTTCCAGTTTTGTAAATACTGAAAAATTCTTTTTGAAGAAGATGCCAGTCAAAGAATAGAGAGACTAATCTAAAAAGTTTTTGACAGCTACAACCTAATTTGTTTACTAAAGCTGAAAAGCAAATAAAAAGGTAAGAGATTTTCTCTCTAAGGATTAAATAATATCACCCTCATTGTTAAAATAATAAATCAAATATTAACAGAGGGTGATATAAATTTTAAGGAGATTAATTTTTTATTCTTACAACATTTCCATTGGTTGCATTAATTCTTACTTCCCATAGTTCACCGCCTGAAGAAATCTTAAATCTGTACTGCCACATGTTATCACTTAAGTCAAATTCCAATTTCCACTCTGTAATTCCACCGCTAACAGCATTAAGTGCTATCTGTCTTGCTGAGGAATATTTTATTAAACCATTTTCCGGTTCAACTTCGTAATCAAAATTTGGTGTCAATCCCTTAATTTCTTTTAATGCATTATTACTTACATAATATTCAAACTTAACAATTCCTCCGTCACCGGGCATATCAACTTTTACCTCCCAATGAGCACCATTATTGATTCTGCTGGTAGAAACAACAGAAACCTGTCCGTTTGATTTCACCATTGAATTGGTTTTCTGAACTACTGTTGATTGGTCAGTCCCACCAAGATCAGGCGCTGTGGAAGCTTCATCTTTGCAAGCAGCAAAAAGCAATGAGCTTATTGCAACTAATACACTTAAAAATATGCGATACATAAGAACCTCCTTGATTTGTTTTTAATATTTAATCAAGTAGTATTTCTACAATCAAAAAAGTGACAGAGTTAATAAAAAATTTTTTCAGTCAACAGACCTACTCAAATATGTTTAATAAATTCGGATTAATTAAATCGGGTTTACGAAGCGGGAAGGAATTTTAATACTTTTTGATGAGAATGCTTAGTTCAGTCCAATAAATAACAATGACTTTGATAGTATTAATTTTGTTTAACAATTAAATTCAACTTCGTAATTTGAAGTAAATAAACAATATTTGTAAAAAAAATCCTGTACTTTATGAAATGCCCGAACTGCAATGAAGTAATGATAATAATAGAGCTGAATAAAGTTGAGATTGATTACTGCTCCAACTGTTCAGGAATATGGTTAGATAGAGGGGAGCTTGAACTTTTGTATTCATTTAAGAAAGACGATTATCAGCTTCAGGGATTATTTGAAAAAGCAGAATCCAGAAGTGAAAGAACTCTGAAATGTCCAATCTGCAGAAAGAAAATGATAAAGACCAGATTTGCTGACACAGGAATTATTATTGACAAATGTGTTGAAAATGATGGACTTTGGTTTGACAAAGGAGAGCTACAAAACATATTGAAAGCGAAACCAAATTCTTCATCAGAAAAAGTTTTAGATTTATTAAAACAAATTTTTTCTTTTAATAAAAGCCAGGAGGCAGAATGATGTACTTCATTATTTTTATCGTACTGATAGTTTTTCTAGTTCTTTTCTTTATTTCAATTTACAACTCATTAATCCGGCTTCGAAATCAGGTTAAAAATGCCTGGGCACAAATTGATGTTCAATTAAAGAGAAGACACGACTTGATTCCAAACCTTATTGAAACAGTCAAAGGATATATGACACACGAAAGACAGATAATGGAAAATATTACTAAATACAGAAGTCAGGCAATGAATGCGCAGACAGTTGGTGAAAAAGCACAGGCAGAATCTTTATTGAGTGGTGCTTTGGGACAACTTCGTGTTCAGGTTGAAAATTATCCTGATCTTAAAGCGAATCAGAATTTTCTTGCTTTGCAGGAAGAACTAACTGCAACAGAAAATAAAATCTCTTTTGCCCGTCAAAACTATAATGATCAGGTTTTGATGTATAATAATAAAATTCAAATGTTTCCTTCGAATATTGTAGCAGGAATGTTCAACTTTAAAGAAGAGGAATTCTTTGAAATTAAAGATGTAGCGGAGAAAGAAGTTCCTAAAGTCAGCTTCAACTAATTTTTTATGTGGGAATTAATTCAATCAAACCGAAGAAAGTCGCTCATTCTTTTTTTCGGAATGGGCGCACTTCTTATCTTAATCGGGTATGTATTCGGAAGTTATTATGATCCTGAATCAGGTGGAGCGGTAGGAGTATTTTTTGCAATCATTCTTTGGGTAATTTTATCAACAGTCAGTTACTTTGGCGGAAGTAAAATTCTTCTTGCTGTTAGCGGAGCCAAGGAAGTAACAAAGGAAGATCATCCTCAGCTTTATAATATTGTCGAGGAAATGAAATTAGCCGCAGGAGTTCCTTACTTTCCAAAGATTTATATTATTAATGATCCTGCACCAAATGCATTTGCAACAGGAATCAAACCTGAAAACTCAGCAATTGCTGTCACATCTGGTTTACTTGCAACATTGAACAGATATGAATTGCAGGGAGTAGTTGCTCACGAAATGTCGCACATATTAAACAGGGATATTCTTCTTATGACATTTGCCGGTGTGATGTTAGGTGCAATAACAATTATGTCGGAAATATTTTTCAGGGGTTTGTATTTTGGTGGTGGTTCAAGGTATCGTTCTAAATCATCATCAAAAAGTGGTGGGGGACAAGCTCAGGTTATTATTATGATATTGGCAATGCTGATGGCAATTCTCGGACCTATTCTTGCTCAGCTTTTTTATTTCGCAATTTCACGAAGGCGTGAATACCTTGCCGATGCTTCCGCAGCAAGGTTAACAAGATATCCCGAGGGACTTGCAAATGCACTCGAGAAAATAGCAAACTCAACTCATAAACTTAAGAGTGCGAATAAAATTATGGCACCAATGTATATTGTCAATCCTTTGAAAAGGCAAGGAATGAAACTGGCAGACCTCACAAGTACTCATCCACCAATATCGGAAAGGATAAAGATTCTGCGGGCACTTCAGCAAGGAGTCAGCTTTAAGGACTATCAAAGAGTTTTTGAAACGATTCACGGAAAGAAAGAAAAAATAATCCCCGATTCAGAACTGAAAGAAAGCATTCCGATAACTCCTTTAGCTGGTTTAACAAATTCAGATTTTAATCCTGCAGATGCAAAAAGGGAAGCCAGCGATCTTGTAATGAAACTTAATCAATACAAATTCATTAATTGTAGTTGTGGAGTCAGAATAAAATTACCGCCCGAATTTGACAAGCCAATTGTCGTTTGTCCAAGATGTGGAAGAAATTATAATTTGAGTTAGTTTCTTCGTTGAATATGTAAATACAACCTGTCATTAAAGTGTAGGGAACAGTCTCCCGACTGTTCCGAAAGATATTGTCATTCTTCGATTGCTTCGCACTCAGAATGACAATGGTAAATTAGTCTTTGACAAATAGTTTAGATTTTCAAAAAACAAAATGAACAGTGGCGAAGCCATCCATTCGGAGAATCCATTCCCTACAAAATAAAATATGTAGGACAGACTTTAGTCTGTCTGAAGAATAAGAGACGACAGACTGAAGGTCTGTCCTACCATTTATTATTTGATTACCATCATCTTTTTGCTTGATTCAAAATCTCCCGCCTGAATTTTGTATATATACACTCCACTGGCAAGTTTGCCTGCATCAAACTCAACCTTATATCTTCCTGCTTCTCTGTATTCATCAACTAATGTGGCAACTTCATTACCAAGTACATCATATACCTTTAATGTTTGATGACTTCCTACAGGTGATTGCCAGCTTATTACTGTTACCGGGTTAAATGGATTCGGGTAGTTTTGCTCTAAAGAAAAATGATCGGGTATATTTTCATCATTCCATTTGAGTTGTTTAATTCTGTTCTTACTAAATGCCTGATTGAAAGAAAAGATGTTAGCAAGGGAATATTCGGAATTAAAGTTATTCTCTGCTTTCAATCTCATTATTATTTCTCTTTGACCAATTCCTTGCATTGATAATTGATAGGAAAGATTTTCATAAGTTGTTAGAGAGTTTTTGATTTGAACGACTTCATCTAATACATTTAACACTTGCTGAGTGGCTGCATCAACAATTTCTATTGAAAATTTAACGGAATCTGAATTTGATAGATTATTACCCGCTGACAGTGAATCTTTCAAACCATAAAATACACTATAAGTTAATATATCATTATCACTAACAGATACAGGCTGACTCTGTAGAAAATTATTTAAGTCCTCTATTGTTTCAATTATTGTTGTATCGCTCAACAGATTAAATTCTAGTGGGTTATCATTTAGTTTTATATCACCGAAAGCAAAATAAAACTCCGCATCATTTTTAATAACTGTGCCTGACCTGCCTGCACTTATATTTGAATTTATTTTGCTTAATAAACCATCAACCCATTTGTTCTCAAATACTATAGGAGCCGTTGTACGTGTCACATTGTCGAGAACAACATATCCAAAACCTTCCCATCCTTCACCCACTGTTGCTATCTGTAAATCCCTACCTTTATAAGGCATCGATCTTTTTTGTGATAAATTTTCCGTTGAAACATAGCTCTTATAATATCCTACCAGCCAGCTCCAGCCGAAATAAAATTTATCATCAATACCCCGTTGGTCATATTTTGGACCACTTATAACCGGATTTTGTACATCATCATTTTCAATATACATATAAATCGGTGACCATTTAGTTGTACTCATATTAGGTCTGTACCTGTAAAAAACAGTCCCTTCATCACCACTACACCAAACTATTTTTGGGGAATCATAACCTGATAAACCGTTTGCCGATGAATTACTAACAGTTATAGATGGAGTAATGTTTAAATAACTACCACTTCCTGATGAAATTGTTACAGGATCTTGTGGAGTTGAGCCATTAACACCAAATATTATATAACTATATTTAATCTGTGTAGTCCCCTGTTGGAAAGCAATATGATAATAAACAGATTCATTTGGTAATTTATAAACTGCTAATGAAGGATGTGATGAATTGGCATCTGTTAAGGGTATTTTGACAGGGTCTGGATAGCTGTCCGTCCATTCAATATAGTTCCCTCTATCGAAACCTGCAGTGTAATATAATCCTGCAGTTGCAGAGCCTTCTGTGGGTCGTTTCCACAAAACAATTAACTTAATCGGATCATTAATCATTGGTTGTCTTGAGACTGCAACCACAGGTGTGCAATCTACTGAATTATAATCTATCAAAGAAGATTCATAAACCGGAATATCAAATATTTTACTTCCATTCTTATTGAACTTACACAATCTTATTTCGTATTTCCCATCAGGTTTTTTACTCTGATAAGTAATATAAACAAAATAATTTTCCTCAATAATTTCTCTTGTCGCATATACATAATCAATTGAAGGAGATTTTGCTTCGGAGTTAGCTAAATGAGAATTTATTGCCTTCTGATTATTCATAAACTGCCAATTAACCGGTGAAATAACATCATAATTAAGTTGTGCTTTTTCATACCAGACACTTCCCATGCTTGAATAGACAAGATGGTAATATGCCTCGGGATATGATGTAATAACAAGTTTGCGCTGCCCGGGGTTCTTAAAACCATCGGTGATGCTTGATAATTGAGTGCCTTTGTAATTTGCCTGAACTGTAGTATTGCCTGACTTAAACACAACTGGTGTTTCCAATGCATTTGGATACTGAAATTCTGCACCGCTATGTGGATTAGCACTCCAGCCCTGAAAATAAAACCTGTGAGTTCTGCCGGTTTGCTGAAGAGGAATATCCTGCACTGCTTCTGCTTTTACGGAGTAGTAGGGTTGTCCCGGAACTCTATAATCTTGATTTAAGAAAACGCCACCAGAGGAATGGTTATAAGCGCCTGTTGGATAGTGTGGAGAGGGAAAACCAAGAAAATCACCCATGCCTGATTGATTATTGTACTGATCTTTTATATACCATGGGTCATTAAACCAAATAGGTTTTGCATCATTAAAATTTAATTGCTCCCAACTATTTCTTACTATAGCAGCATTCAGCGTATCAAATTTCGCAATTTGCTGAGAATTACCACTTATGAATAAATTCCTTTTTAATAAAAAATCTGAATGTTGATTATTCCAATTATTATGCTTGAAAATAAAACCTGTTTGCAGAAAATCATTGAATCTCTCATTATTAGTTCCAATGTTATAATGACCTGAATTCACAAAAGCATATCCACCAGAGTTAACCGTGTAGTTGCCCACAAATAATGTTCCCCCAGCATTATAATTAAGTGCATTATTTTCTAAATAAACCGAATTTTTAAGTAATTCAGGTCTGTAAATTATCAATGTTTCATTCATTCTATTTTTTTGTTCTTCAGTGAATGAACTCCTGCAAAACTTTACTTCCGTTATCATTAAATTATTTGTTAATGGAGCGTAATTTCTTTGCCCGCACTCATCGGCAGGTGGTTGTTTATCGGGATCCCATTGGCAATCATCGTTTATTAAAGAGAATGTTACTCTTCCGGATGGATCTGCGGGTGTATCGCAGAGCAAATCCCCACTAATTGAACAATTCACACAACTACCGGTTCGTGCTATATTCTCAATACCAAAATATGTTTCATATGTATGAAATAAATCGAAATAGTGCCCCATTTCATGTGGAAAAGTTGTTTTGTGTGCATCATTTCTAATAATAATGCCGTCCTCTGCATAAAGATTAGGGTCTTGAATTCTAGGACTGAAGCTAGATAATCCATAAAAATCTGCTCCAGGGACAAAATAAACATTTATACAACCTGGCTTATAATTAATTGTTCTGAGTTGATTTGCTTTTTCATAAGTATCGATTTAAGCATAGTAATCATTATCAATATAATCCTCACTGAATTTATAGAATGAAAACATTGCCTGAGCCATATATTCATTGAGTTTATTAATCTTAAACTCAAGCTCGTTAGCAGATATACCACCAGAACCATTAGAATATCTTACAATATGTACGGCTAATCTTATAGAAACACTTTCAGTGGTTCTTTTGTATAATGATAAATTTCCTGAGGCTGCTTTCTGTACTGTTACTCCACTCGGTATTTGGGTAAAGCATTCTGCTATTTGTTGAGATAATACTCGTACATTGAGGAATATTATCAAGGAGGCAAGGATAATTTTTAATCTATACATTTTTTACTCCTTTAAGTTTAGTTAAAAGAGCGGTAAATTTAGGTAGCAAAAATAAACGCATCGTCAGAAAGCTTTGCAACTTAAATAATCGTATTTATTTTTGCGCTTGACCCAAATCAGTGCCGCTTTCACTGATTGGGTCTTTTTATATTGATGAACTGTACTTTTTCAAATTATTTCCTTAATACTATAACTTTTGCCTTATAATAAACGATATTTACCTGTTCTTCTCCAACAGCTATAATTATGTTATCTTTAGCATCTGCTGAATTTAGGCGTGAAACCGTTAAGTTATTTCTATATATTTCTTTAGCATTTAATCCATTGTAATGCCATATACTCGACCAATCCCCTACAGTAATAAAATCATTATTAGATGTTCCAATAATCTGATTGACTTTTGCTGATGGATTAAACATTTTTTTGATTAAATTACCTGCTATAAGTTTTTTCCTAAAAACTCCATAATTACTTGAGATGAATAAATCTTTATGAGCTGGATAGATAGAGTAAATATTATGACCAAATGGCTCTGTACCACTAATTGAAAAGTTGCTCCAGATAACAAAAAGATTATTATTTATTATTTCGAAGAGAATACTTTTAGGATAATCATCTGAATAGCCACTTGTCCACAAGTGATCTTTACCTTTTATATCACGAAGAACAATGTCTGAATAATTAGTTATCTTTGTCCATTTCTTTCCATCCCAGTGTGCTATGTTGCCATTGTTTCCTACTGCGTATAAATCCTCACTGCTGCTGCCCCAGAGCTTGTTGATTGAACCCGTTAATATGGGATTTATGCTACATTCAGCTTGCCAATTATTACCATCAAACCACCATATTCCTCCTCCCGAAGTAACTACTATCTTGTTAAACGAAAATGCATAAACTGATTTTAAAGGGGCATAGTCCACAGAACTACAATTGCTATATGTATATATCCTCTTCAACTCCCACTTAGTTCCATCCCAATGCACTGCGTTGTATGCGTTCGGGTCAGCTCTGCCAAGTGAGTCAAGCATATATATCTCTCCTACTGCCCAGATGTCGTTTTCATCTATTATCGCTACATCGTATAAACTACTGCTGCTGTGCTGCCCA